>JADMIO010972812.1_pt1 | contig 36723 bp, 52 predicted proteins | sample 8958161 | NCBI WGS metagenome assembly JADMIO01 (sample SAMN16585339, study PRJNA669376) | soil metagenome | isolation source: Crop rotation soil | place: USA: Cullars Rotation, Alabama | collected 2011
GTGAGCCAGTGTGATTACATTTGCGGCCTAACTGTGGCCAGTCCAGTTACGCTGGAGTCACTAGTATTTAGGTGACACTATAGAAGCGGCCGCGACAACTTGTCCACGTGGAATTCTAAGCTTAGGATCCCAATGTGCTGGAAAGTGGCTCTCTGTGTGCGCGTGGGTCTGGTACTTTGCTCGGATGGGCGACAGCAACACGCGCACGTGTCGTGGATGTGACACGGTGTTACTACCTAGGGCTCGCCCGGGGAATCCACGGAAGTGGTGTTCTGAGGCCTGCCGAGTTTGGGCGTTTAGCCACGACACGCCACGTCCGGTGACGCGGTGTGGCCAGCGGTGCGGTGTCGACATCAGCGATCGAAGGATGTCGGCGCACTTCTGTTCTACGGAATGCCGACAGCGGACTAACCATGGGTATGTCGACAAAGTGGAGACCGAGTGCCCTCGGTGTGGAACTCGATTCATTCCAGTCAATGCTAGGCACGAGTACTGTACGAAACGATGCAATAAGGCCGCGTACCTTAAGCGATTCCGCCAGGATCACCCTGAGTGGTTCAGCGAGTGGCGTCGTGGACCGAAAGGCGCTGCGGCTGATCGGCTTCGAAGAGCGCGGTTGGCCGGTGCGCGAGCTGAGACCGTCACGCCGCATGAGATCTATGAGCGGGACAAGTGGCGGTGTGGGCTCTGTCGGAAGCGCGTGAAGAAGTCGTTGCGGTGGCCTGATCCGATGAGCGCGTCTCTGGATCATTTAATCCCCCTAGCTTGTGGCGGGGATCATGTGAGGGCAAATGTTCAGCTTTCGCATCTGATCTGCAATGTTCGGAAGAACATGCGCGGTGGCGGTGAGCAGTTGATGTTGTTTGGTTGACTGGCGCTGGTTCCGACACGGGTATGGCGCCTATTACCCGACACGGGAGTGGTGGTTGTTATGGCTGGTCGTGGTCCTGCGCCTAAGGCGCGACGGGCGCGGGCACGTGATGCGGTTGTGACTCGTCCGCTGGAGTCGGACGGCGAGGTTCGTGGTCCCGAGCTTCCGGGTGATATTGAGTGGCATCCGAGGACGGTGGTGTGGTGGGAGACGTGGCGGCGGGCGCCGCAGGCGCAGGAGTTCCAGCCGACTGATTGGTCGTTTTTGTTGGATACGGCGTTGATGCATCACACGATGTGGTTGAAAGAGAAGTGGGAGTTCGCGGCGGAGTTGCGTTTGCGAGCCTCTAAGTTGGGTGCGACGGTGGAGGATCGTTTGCGGTTGCGGCAGTCGATTGTGATGCCTGGTGACGTTGAGGCGCGGCCCGTTGGTTCGGTGGCTGATATTGCGTCGCGTCGGGCTCGTTTGATGGGGTAGTGATATGCCGCGCACGTTGGTGCGCGCCCCGGGACATGATCGCAGCCGATCGTTGGGTTGGTTGGCGTTGGCGTGGATGGAGTTCTTCTGCGTCCACGGGCCGGGTGATGTTCAGGGCGAGAAAGTCGCGCATGGTGATGAGTATTCAGGTTTCATCGCTGATTGCTACGCCTTGTCCGACGCTGGCAGATTGTTGTATGACTCGGCGTTCCTGTCGAGGCCGAAGGGGTGCGACAAATCGGGGTTCGGTGGCCGTTTTTCGCTGTTTGAGGGTCTAGGTCCGTGTCGATTCGCTGCGTTCGCCGCCGGTGGTGAGGTTTACACAGACCCGTGGGGGTTGGGTTTCGAGTACCGGTATGAGTCTGGCGAGCCGATGGGACGTCCAGTGCAGGCCCCGTTCATTCGGATCATGGCTACTGAGGAAACCCAGACTGGGAACGTGTACGACACGATCTATTTCAACCTTACTGAGGGGTCGTTAGCTGAGGTTCCGGGTGTTGATGCGGGGTTGACACGGGTATTCCTGCCTGGCGGTGGTGAAATCAGACCGTCTACGGCGTCGTCTGCGGCTAAAGATGGTGGGATTGAAACATTCGCGGTGTTCGACGAGTCCCATCTGTACAATCTGCCGGATTTGAGGCAGATGTACAAGACGGTGACCCGGAATCTGCGGAAACGAAAGAAGATAGCGGGCACGTGGTTCCTTGAGACGACGACGATGTTCGCGCCGGGTGAGGAATCTATCGCGGAGGAGACATATCAGCTCGCGACGGCGATCAAGGAGGGTCGGGCGCGACGGCAGAGGCTGTTGTATGACCACCGGTGGGGTGAGTGCACCGACCTTGGCGATGAGGACGACCTTCGCGCGGGGATCGCGGAGGCGTATGGGGACGCGTTGGGATGGAACGACCCCGACAGCCTCGTGGACGACTTCTATGACCCGCGTAATGACACGTTGGATTCGCGGCGGTATTTCCTCAATGCGGAAACCTCAACGTCTGATGCGTGGATCGCGGCTCATGAGTGGGCGGCGTGCGTCGATGCGACGAAAATCATCCCCGATGGTGAGACGGTGGTTTTGGGGTTTGATGGTTCGGTTCGGGATGACTCGACGGCGTTGGTGGTATGCCGGGTTTCGGATGGGCACCTGGAGTTGCTGGGTTGTTGGGAGAAGCCTGACGGCCGGCGGGGTGACATTTGGCAGGTTGACCGGGTCGAGGTGGACGCGGCGGTCGCAGCGGCGTTCGAGAAGTGGAAAGTGATCGGGTTCTACGCGGACCCGGCTCACTGGATGGACACCCTGGATAAGTGGATGGAGGAGTTCGGGCCCCGTTTGCTGGTGCGCGCGTCGCAGCAACGGCCTCTGGAGTGGTGGACGAACCGCCCGAAGAATATGGTCGATGCGCTGGCGCGGTTCCATGAGGCTGTGGTCGCGCAGAACCTTACTCACGATGGTGGGAGTGTGCTGAGCAGGCACATCCTCAACGCTCGCCGCCGGGTGGTACGGCAAGGCATCACGATCGCGAAGGATCACCACACGTCGCCCCGGAAGATTGACGCGGCGATGGCCGCTGTCCTGGCTTATGAGTGTCGTGGTGACGCTGTCGCGGCCGGGTTCGGTCGTGAACGCAAATCCCGTAAGGCTGTTGGTTTCTAATCGAGGGGGTGTCGTGTGGCTGAGCCCACTGATTTGACCCCCATGGAGTGGCTGGGCCGGCTCGGGCATGCCTTGGTCCGTCGGGAGCCCCGGATCCACTACTGGCGCCGCTACTACGAGGGTGACCAAGACTTGCCGGCTGGGCCGGACCAGCATAAGGACGCCTTCCGCCGGTTCCAGGCCTTATCGCGCACGAACCTGTGTCTGTTGTGCGCGGAGTCGATGGTGCACCGGATGCAGGTCACCGGGTACCGGGACAACGCTGGTGACACGTCGGGGAACCCGGTGTGGCGGTTGTGGCAGCGGGCGAAGTTGGATGCGCGGCAGTTCTCGGCGTACCGGAAGGCGTTTAGCCGCTCGGCGGCGTATGTGACGGTGGGGGTGGACCCGCGGGACACGTCGAGGCCGCGGGTGACGATCGAGGGCCCGGAGAATGTGATCGTCGAAACGGATCCGGCGGACACGTCGCGCCGGTTGGCGGCGTTGCGGTTGTGGCACGATCCGCTGGCGAAGCGGTGGATGGCCACGTTGTATTTGCCGGGTGAGCGGTATCACTGGCAGACCGTGTCGGAGTTCAAGTACTTGGAGCGGGCGGACCTTAGGTTGCGGTGGGATCCGCAGCAGTGGGAGCTCCGCGCCGACCCGGGCCGGTCGTTCGCTGAGGTGCCGGTGGTGCCGTTTTTGAACGGGGATGAGGGTGAGCAGCCGGTCGCGGAGTTCGACGTCGGCATCGACGTCCAAAACCGGTTGAACCTCACGATCCTCAACCGGTTGTCGGCGGAGCGGTACGCCGCGTTCCGCCAGAGGTATATGACGAATTATGAGGTCGAGGAAGACCCGATCACTGGGCTGCCGCTGGCGCCGTTTAAGCCGGGCACGGATCAGATTTGGACGGTCCCGCCACCGGAGCCGGGCCAGCCGGAGACCAGGGTGGGGGACTTCGCGCAGACGGACACGTCGCAGATGTTGCGCGGTGTCGAGGCCGACATGCGCGCGTTTGCCGCGGTGACTCTCACGCCCGTGTACTACCTGCCGGGTGATCTGGTGAACATCGGCGCCGACAGTGTTGCGGCGTTGGACGCCGGCCATGTCGCGAAGGTTCGGCAGCGGATGGCGCTGTGGGGTGAGTCGTGGGAGGAAGTCCTCGCCCTCATGGCCCAAACCGCCGGTATCAGTGGTGACCTGTCACAAGGCGAAGTGGTATGGGCTCGCCCGGAGTCATTCCAACCGGCCGTGGTCGCCGACTACATGAGCAAGCTGGTCGCCGCGCAGGTACCGCTCCCGATGGTCGCGGAGGAAGTTGGATGGAGTCCACAGCGGGTGGATCAGTTGCGCGCCGAGCTCGCGACGGCAGCGTTCTTGTCCGCCGCTACCGCACCGCAGACGGTCGCTGGTGGCTCGTCGCCTGCGGGAACTGGCGCCCAGAACGGCCCATCCCCGAACCCAACAGGTACCCAAGCCGCTAAGCCAGCTTCACCGCCGGCACCCGCCACTGCGCCGTGAACCCGTTCCAGTTCGCGTTTCTCCGCCGCTCCGTCACTAGCCGCCTGATCGTGGCGTTGACGCGCATGTTCGACGGTTTGGGGTCGTGGCACCGCCCGGACGCGCAACGCTTCGCCGCGCAAGCAGTGCCCATGGTCGAAGGCGCACAGGCGGCGCTAGCGAACCTCACCTCGAACTACGTTGCGGCGGTGGCCAGCCAGGCGCTGCAACGGCCAGTCGCACCACCACCGATCCCGCAGACCGCTCGAGCTCGGCTCCGGCTGGTCGACCCAAACGAGGTCTACCAGCGCCCCTTCGTCGAGGCCTACACCGCGCTCAAGGATGGCGACCAGCTGGACAAGGCGTTGGGTAAGGCACGGGTTCGGCTGCGCGAAGTCGCAGACGGAGACATGCAACTCGCGTACGCCCATTCTGCGCAAGCCGCTATGCAAGGCCTCCCGCAGCAACAACGCCCCACGGGATGGCGCAGGGTGCTCACCGGCGCCGAGAACTGTGCGATGTGCGTCCTAGCGTCAACCCAGCGATACCACCGCCACGATCTCAACCCGATCCACCCGCACTGTGACTGCACCGTCGAACCCATCTACGGGCCCATCGCGGACCGGGTCATCGAACCGCAGCTGCTCGAGCAGGTCCACGCCGCCGTCTTGGACCTCACCGGCGTTGTCGATCGCGGTGGCCGAGCGGTGGATTATCGGCACATCATGACCCGGATCGTGCATCGCCATGGCGAGCTCGGGACGGTGTTGGCACGTCCGGGTGACCACTTCACCGGCCCGCGTGCTATTCCAGCAGCGGCCTAACGTCGGTTACTGATCGACGCTTGAGACCGGTTCGGTGGTGTCCTTGGTGCGGTTTCGAGGCGTTGAACATGCTTCCCGTAGATCACGATCCCAGCAAGTACCACGATCAGAGGGATCGTGATGTACCAGAAGTGCAGCATCACCCCTAGCAGTGCGGTGACCAGGATGGCCGCTCCTAGGCCGGTGGCGAATCTGCCGTTGGGTCGGGGCCCGATTCGGGTGCTGTAGCTGAACCCGAACACACGTGGCGTTGACCAACGCAAACCCATGATTCTCGCCCTTCCGCACCCCTCGCCCCGCCCATCGTCGACCACTGGCTGGTTGTTACGCCCAAGGAGGGCAATATGGCTGGTCCTGACACCCAGACCCGTAAGAACCTCGCGAAGCAGGGTAAGGCGATGCCGGGCGGTAGCTCGGGTGGCCGGTTCCCGATCCGTAACGAGGCCGACCTCGGGAAGGCGATCCAAGCCGTCGGGCGGGCGTCGGGTGGTGAGGCTGGTCGGGTGAAGGTGCGCCGGTTCATCATGAAACGCGCCCGCGCCCTCGGTTTGAGCAACAAGATTCCCGATAACTGGAACCCTGACGGCTCTTTGAAGTCCTGACTTCCGCCTTCTTAGGCGGTTTTGGCCCGTACCGACACGGTCACGGGCCTTTTTCATGTCCCGACACGGGAGCAATTTCATGGCAGATGAAGGCGACAACAGCGGTATCGACGATGGTGATGATGGCGACGCGGAGCAGCTCCTCGCCGACGCGGTAAGCCGGGATTCTGACGCTGACAAGGGGTCGGATGGTAAGGACTGGCAAGCCGAAGTAGCTCGGCTGTCCAAGGAAGCCGAGAAGTGGCGCACGCTGGCCCGTAAGCATGAGGGACGCGCGAAAGAGAACGCGGACGCCGCCGCCAAGGCAAAATCCGTGGAAGACCAAATCGCGGAACTCCGGTCACAACTCGCGGAACGTGACGTGGCGGACGTGGAACGCAACGGCCGCATGGCCATGACCCAAGTCCACGCCGCTTTGGCCGAAGCAGGCATCAAAAAAGCAGACGCCGCCGGGTTCCTCGAGCTCGTCGACCCAACCACCCTGCTCACCGACGGCCAACCAGACGACAAAGCCATCGGCAAATTGGCCGAGTCCGTGAAGAAACTCGCCGGCAGGGTCACACCAGATTTCGACCAAGGCCGCAAAGGCGGCACAGCACCACCCAACATGAACGACCTGATCCGCCGCGCCGCGGGGGTCAGACCGTAAGAAGCAGCCCGGCGTGAGGCACGGCCGGAGATCTGCACCAACACACCTCACCTTTCAGGAGGTATTCCGTGCCCTTCGATAGCCTCACGTCACGCACCGACACCCAGGCACTAGTTCCTGAGGAAGTCTCCCGGATCATGCTCGGGAAAGCCACCCAGGACTCTGCGGTACTCTCTTTGTTCCGGCGCATCCCAGTGTCGCGGAACCAGATCCGATTCCCGATCATGTCGGCCCTGCCGATTGCCTACTGGGTGTCCGGTGACACCGGTTTGAAGCAGACCACTGAGATGGCGTGGACCAACAAATTCCTCAACATTGAGGAAATCGCCACGATCATGCCGATCCCCGAGAACGTCGCAGCTGACATCGAAATCGACATCTGGGACAACGCCGAACCCTACCTGCGGGAAGCGTTCGCCCGGGTCCTCGACACTGCCGTGTTCTTCGGTACCAACGCGCCATCCTCGTTCCCCACCAACGTGGTCGCAGCAGCCGTCGCGGCGGGCAACACCGTCACCGCGGGCACCGCGGCGGCAGCCGCTGGTGGTTACCTCGGTGACTTGGACAACGTCCTCGCCGCCGTTGAAGAAGACGGGTTCGACGTCTCCGGGTACGCCGCCAGCCGGTCGATCCGTAAGTACCTACGGTCCGCTCGGGACACCACCGGTCAAGCCCTCGATGTCGGACGGGTCTCCGGTGACCTCAACCAGCTCGACGGTGTTCAGATCTCGTATCCGATGCGTGGTCTGTGGCCCACCGGCGGCGGCGCCGGTACCAACACCGAACTCATCGCCGGGGACTTCGCAACACAGTTCGTCGTCGCCGTCCGCGAAGACATCACCATGAAGATGCTCACCGAGGCAGTGATCCAGGATAATACCGGCGCGATAATCTACAACCTTCCACAGCAAGATATGATTGCATTGCGCCTAACGTTCCGTGTCGGCTGGCAAGTGGCGAATACCATTAATAACGATAACACGAATGAGGCGTCGCGTTATCCTGCTGCAGTCCTTCGCCGCTAGTCAGTCACATCTCGCCTGGTCCGTCGTAACGCGATGTGCGAGATGTTGCTGACGTTGGTGTGGAACCGTTCGGCTAGATCTCGTAGCGGCACGCCTCGCGCTCGTGCTGCTCTGATGGCGCGCACGTCGTCAGGTGGTAAGCGGGCGTTGCCGCTACGTTTCCACATAGTTTCGGGTAGCGGGACGCTTGACCACCGTCGTCCGGTAGCGATACGGCTAACGTAGGTGACATCTAGATCGTAATCTGCGGCGATGTCTCGCCCTGCCTCGCCAGTCTGGTGCCGTCTTCGTATCTCGATTACGTCGGCCTCGGTGATTCGGGCCGAGCCATGTCGGGAGCCGCGGGCCGGGTTGCCGCGACCCTTAGCCACCATGTCAGCGGAGTTGTCCGCGGCTGTGCCGAGGAACCAGTGGGCCGGGTTTTGGCATGGCGGGTTGTCGCAGGTGTGACAGACCCGTTTCCCTGGTGGGATCGGCCCGATGAGGAGTTCGTAGCCGTAGCGGTGCGCGAGGACAGACCGTTCGGTTTTGCTGAGTCCGAATTGGCCGTATCCGTTTCGGTATCGGCTGGCGGTCCATGGCCAGCATTCATCTGGTCCACGCTTGTCGACCTTGGCGTGGTAACGAGCGGCCGGGTGTTTCGGTGCAGGTGGCATGTATACGAGTGTACCACGCTAGCGACCTGTTATGAATGGAGTTCTGATGGTGATGTCTAATCCGCGGGCTGAGTTGCCTGAGGACGCGAAGTTTGTGACGCTTGATGAGGCGCACGAGTACGGGTATTGGGGTGCTGTCCCCGACGAGGAGCCGAATCATTCGTACACGGTGGCTGGGGTGACTGGCGGTACCGCGAAGGGTGACGATAAGCCGTCAGGCGCCGCTAAGGAGCGCGCTGAGCGCAACACTGAGGCCCTGAAGGGTGGTAAGTAAGGTGACTGCACCTCTTGTTCGTACGCAGCAGGCCACGCTTCCTGCTTTGAGTGCTGGGACGGCGGGTGATCAGACGGTTGGTGAGGCCCCGTTCGCGGGGACGGTCACGGCAGTGACGTTCACGCCCGAAGCTGCGATCACCGGAGACAATACAAACACGCGCACGATGACTCTGGTGAATAAAGGCCAGTCGGGTGCGGGTACCACGGTGGTAGCGACTCTCGCGTTCACCACGGGTGTGAATGGTGTCGCTTTCGACGAGAAGGCGTTCACGTTGTCTGTGGTCGCTAACGCCACGACTGTGGCTGAGAGCGACATTCTGGTTGTGGTGGAGACGGTTGGCGGTACGGGGTTGGCGAATCCGGGTGGCCGGATCGAGGTCACCTACAGCAGGTCGTAGTCCAAGTCCAACCATCCCTGCCGCTTAAGGACGCGAGCCCGGTCGTGGGCGGGGTAGCTGGGGTCGAGGTCTACCCAGCCGCATGCGTCGCAGGACGGTGGCAGGGGCCAGCCTGGCAGGTTCAGCTCTAGGTGCCCTTCTCGGCATTCGTTGGTGTCTTCTCGCTCACTCATCCACTGAGTATGGCTGGGGGGTGCTCGTGGCCACGTACGCGACTGTTGATGATGTGGTCGCCGAGTACGACGGCACCATCGCTGATGATCAGATCGAGTACGTCGAGCGGAAGCTGACCAGCGCGGAGCTCGTGGTCAAAGCGGTCGCTGGTGACATCGGTGCCCGGATCGGGGCCGGCCAGACGTCGTTTGAGGCCGTGAAGCTGGTCCTGTGCAACATGGTGATCAGGCTTCTTCGGAACCCGGAGGGTGTTCGTACCCAGACGGTGGGCCCGTTTTCGGTGTCGTTGGATCAGTCGTCGTCGTCGGCCCAGTTGGTGATCACCCGTGAGGATCGGCAGCTGTTGGGGTTGAAGGCGCGGGCGCGGGGCACGGTGACGTTGGATGATCCGGCGTTGTCGCATGTGTTGGTGCGGCCGGCGTTGCCTCGGCGGGACCGTTGGGGCGCGTGGGGTGGCTCGTCGTGGGGTTCGTGGGGGTCGTGGTGAGGTTCCTCGCCGGCGAGTCGGTGACGGTGTTGAGGGAGCAGCGGGACGCCACCAGCGGTGTGAGCGCGCTGGTGGCTGACCGCACCCTCGAGTCGGTTGCTTGGGCGCCGGTGGGTCAGGAAACCAACGACCCCTCTAGGGAGCGGGTGGAGTCCCGCCGGACCCTATTCACCCCACCCGGCTCAAGCTTGCGGGCCGGGGAACGCATCCAATTTCAGGACGGCAGCATCTGGGAGGTCGCGGTGGACGCTGACGTGTGGCGGTCACCGTTGACCGGTTGGACCCCGGGTGACCACGTGTCCCTGACGCGGGTTGCTCCGCCGTCGTGACCGCTGTCCCGGCCGCGATTGATGGCCTGATCGCAATAGCCCGCGCCGCGCCTGCGATTGGTGGGGCCGGAGTCCGGGTTGATGACGGCCCGTGGATGTCCCCGCCGCTCGATAAAGAGCTTGTGGTGATCGGGTGGGTTCCGATCGAGGGTCCGACGGTGGCGTGGGTCGAGGACATCACCAGCCTGTCCGGGCCGCAGTCGGAAACGTTCGATGTGCACAACATGATCCGGGTGTGGCGACCAGACGCAATCCTGAAAGCAGCCCGGGATCGTGCGGATGAGATTTTCGAGGCGTTGCGGGCCGCGGTACGCGCGGATGTGACCCTACGAGGCGCAGTTGATAACGCTCAGGCCGCCGCTCAGCATTTGACGTCGCAGCAGAACTCGACCGGTGGTTGTTCGGTGTCCATCGACTTCGCCGTGCAGTGTCAACTGTTCTGAACTAACCAACCAACATTGTTACCGCCCCGTTGGGCGGCTATTTCGCATGCCTAGCGGAGGAAACGTGTCATGGCATTAGACACCAGCAGTGTCGTCCTATCCGTCACCGGTTCGCAGTCCAATGCGATCGACTTCACCACCGGCATAGCACCGTTGGCGCGCACCTACCAACTTCTGTACAGCACCGGGACTGGTGCGGGCGCGGCGGATCGTATCTTCCACGACCAGCGCACCATCGCCGCATCCGGAACCGACGACCTCGACCTCGCCGGGGTTTTGACGGATGTGTTCGGCGCGACGGTCACGTTCGCCCGCATCAAAGCGATCACCGTGGCCGCTGCGTCCGGAAACACGAACAACGTGGTCATCGGCGCAGCTGCGTCTAACCAGTTCGCCACTTGGGTCGGGGCCGCAACGCACACCGTGATCGTCCGCCCCGGTGGTTTGTTCACGATCGCCGCCACCGATGCCACTTCGTACGCGGTCACCGCCGGCACGGGTGACCTGCTGCGGATCGCGAACTCCGGCGCGGGCACCTCAGTCACCTACGACGTGATCCTGATTGGGGCGAGTGCCTGATGGACATGGTCTGGATGAAACACCCCCAATTGCCCGATGACCAGTTGATTTGCCAGCCGGCGGAGGCTGCGGCTGGGCACCGAACGTCGGGGTGGCAGGAAACCGCCGCGCCCCTACCTGACGAGCCAATTGAGGGCCCGTGGGGTGAAGGTGACATGGAACCCAGGGCAGAACTGCCCCCTGGGGCTAAGTACGAAGCCGCCGTCGAGTCGCGGCCTGACATCCAATCCGCATTAGACGGCAAGGAGAAATAGCCGATGCCCACCCCGCTTGCTACTGCCGCTGTCCGGTTCGGCGACAACGCGACCACCGTCGTGTATTGGGTGCCGTCTATCGCGGCGACGAACCTGACACCGACCCGCGCGGAGTTGAACGCTGGCACGAACATCGGTGTTGACCTGACGGACCTTGATGGTTGGACGGTTGAGGCCGATCAGATCGATACGCAGGCGTTGAACGACGCGTTCCAGACGAAGATCCCCGGTAGTTTGTCGGCGCCGGACTCTTCGTTGACGTTCTTCACGTCGAAGAACGGCGTGGACATTCGCACGCTGCTGCCTCGTGGCACGTCGGGGAACGTGTGCTTCCTTGATGGTGGTGATACTGCGGGGAACAAGATGGAAACCTACCCGGTCACGGTCACCAGCAACGCGGTGATGCGGTCGCTGCAATCCAAGGACGCCTCCAGGATCAAGGTGGGTTTCGCGATCACGAAGACCCCTGGCCAGAACCTGACTGTCCCGGCGTAGTCATATGGGGCTTAAGGATCGTCTGTCCGCGCGCCGTCGGCCTACGGCGACGTACAGCCTGCGGATCGATGACGATTCGACCGCTCGGGCTGAGTTGGCGGCGGCGCGGGCGGCTGGTGACGAGTCCCGGATCGTCGCCGCGCAGGAAGCGGTCGAGGCCTGCTATGAGCAGGTGACGCTCACAGCGTTGTCGCCGGTGGACTTGGAGGCGTTGATAGCGGCGCACCCACCGCCTGCAGAGTTGCAGGGTAAGAAGATCTTCAACCCGACCACGTTCATCCCAGCCGTGCTGGCGGTGTCGGTCGATTCTGATGTGACCGAGGATGACTGGTCGGAGTACTACACGTCGGGTGCGATGACGACTGGCGAGGTCGCGCACCTGTTCGAGGCTGTGTGGTCGTTGAATCACCGGCCGCCGGACCCGTCTCTCCCAAAAGATTAGACGCCGACCCGCAGCTGTTGTTGGAGTTGTCGGTGGCGGCGGAGTACCGGTTGTCGCATTCTGAGTTCCTCGCCTGGGATTCCCCTGATCGGGATAAGGCGATTTGGATGTTTCTGCGGCAGCGGCAGACGTGTCCGCATTGCGGTACTCGCCCGGAGGAGTGGGATCCTGATAGTGGGGGCCATCGGGGGGCGTATGTGGCGGCGTTTACGGAGTGTCCGGGGTGTGTGGTGAAGCTCCGGAAGGAAGCGGAACCTGAAATGCAGGAGTTTCGCGGTTTGCGGGTCATGCTGGTACGCAATGAGGAGGTTCAGTGACGAGGATCCAGCTCTCGTTGAGTGGCAGGGAGTACGTCGCTAACATCGCCGAATTGTTCACGAAGATGACGATCGGTGAGATTCGTACCATAAAACGGGAAACCGGGATGGACTCCGAGGATCTGCAAACCCAGGTGTTGGCGTTGAAAGACCCTGACGAGGGTAGCGAGAACTGGGACGTTTACACGGCGTTGGTGTATTTGATCCTGTCCCGGTCTGGTGGGCGCACGGCGTGGGCTGATGTGGAGAACATCCCGCTGGTGGACATCGTCGCGGGGTGGTCTCTCATTGAAGACGAGCCCATGCAGGTTGATGAGGTGCCGTTGGGTGCGCTGGTGATGGTCGATGGCTGACTACAAGCCGAACCGTGCTGGGGTGCGGGCGTGGTTGAACTCCGACGGGGATCTGCGGTCCGCAGTTCGCGGGCAGGCGAACACCATCGCTAACCGCGCGCGTCTGTTGGCGCCGGTGCGCACGGGCCGCTATAAGGCGAGTATCCAGGTTCGGGACTCCCGCGGCTGGGACGGCCGCCTCGCGGCTGATGTGACCGCGGACGTCCCGTACGGCACGGTCGTTGAGTTGGGCCGGCGGAACGTTCACGACCGGGGGCATCACGTGCTCCGCCGCGCCGCCGAAACCCTCTGAATCCTCTCCCTCCCGTTTCGTCTCTCTGACCTGTTGAAGGGGGGCGGGCGTGGCTCGTTTCAACGTCGGCGAAGCATTCCTCCAGGTCGTCGCCTCAGTCGAGAACATTCATAAGACGATCGCGGCCGAAGTCGCGAAGATCAAAGATATTCAGATTGACGTCACCCCGAACATGGAAGGGTTCCGGGAGAAGGTCGCCGCTGGCACCGCGGAGCTGGCTGATGTTGATGTCAACGTCAAGCCTGACACGACGGGGTTCCGGGAGAAGGTCAAGGTCGCTGTAGCGGGGATCGGCAGTATGGATGTGCCGGTCCGCCCGGATGTGGACACCACGCGGGCTAACGCGCAAATCGGTGCTTTCGCGACGGAGTTGCGGGCGAAGCTTGAGGCCGCGACGAAGGCCCTGGGCGATATTCACATGACGGCCGACGCGTCGGATGTGGATCGGAAGATCGCGGCGGTTCGGGCGCAGTTAGCGACCCTGTCGAACCAGCGTATCGGTGTCGATATTGATTCCGCCGCCGCGTCAGCGAAGATCAAGGCGCTTGAGGCTGAGTTGACGTCGCTGGGTGCCCGATCCCCCAACATCCAGGTGAAGGTGGATGTCGCGAAGGCCACCGCCGAGCTGGCGGCGTTCCGCGCGATCCTGAAGGCCACGGAGAACGACGGGAACCTCGTTTCCCGGGCGTTGGGTGGCTTCGCGTCTGCGGCCGGCTCGGCGTTGTCGAGCCTCGGGTCGTTGGTGGGGTCGGCGACGTCGGTGGGGTCAGCGCTGACGTCGATGGGCGGCTCGGTGTCGGGGGCGTCGACTTCGTTCGCGTCGTTCGGACAGGCCGCTGGTAGCGCGGTGTCGGCGGTGTTGCCGTTGTTGGGGACGGCGGCGTCGTGGGCGGCGTTGGGTACCGCTATTGCGGCGGCGGGGTCCGTGGCGGTTGGCGCGTTGGGGCAGATCGGTGGCGCGGCGATCGCGTTGGCGTCGGGGATCGTCCCGCTGACCACGTCGCTTGGGTTGTTGCCGGGGTTGTTGGCGCCGCTCGGGATCGGCCTGGGGACGCTGGCTATCGGGTTCTCCAATACCGGTAAGTCCGGTATGGAGTTCAAGAACACGATGGATCAGTTGAAGACCGCGTTCGACCCGGTCATCAACTCCATCCGGTCGCAGATGCAGCCGGCGATCCAAACGTTCATCCAATCGATTCAGAGCCTTGCCCCTGTTATTCAGAGCGTGGTGCCGCAGATCACGTCTGCGGTGTCTGAGGTCACGAACAGTTTCTCCCAGTTGTTCAAGTCGTCGTCGTTCCAGAATGATTTGAAGACGCTGTTGTCGGGGGCGGCGCAGAACATCAAGACGTTTGGTGACGCGGCGAAGAACGCGTTCCAGGGGTTCATGAACATCTTGGTGGCTGCGCAGCCGGCGGTGAACCGGATCGCCACAGATATTGATCAGGCGGCGCAGAAGTTCAACCAATGGACTGCTGCGGCCCGGCAGTCCGGTGAGCTCACGGCGATGTTCCAGCAGGCCGCGACTGTGTTGGAGCAGCTCGGCAGCACGTTGGTCAATGTTGCTGGGTTGTTCAAGGACTTGTGGGACTCCGCGAACCGGACTGGGGCGTTCACCGCCACGTTGGACGCGATCAACCAGGGCATTACCCAGTTCCGTCAGTACGTGTCTGATGCGGGTGGCGCGTGGGACCAGTTGATGTCGAAGGCTGGTTCGGTAACGCAGTCTTTGGTCGGTTTGGTGGGGTCGATCGGGAACGCGTTCGTGACGCTCGGTGGACAAATGGACATCTCCGGTGTGATCGACACGATCACGCAGGCGATCAATAATATGACCCCCGCGTTCGCGCAGATTGGTCAGGCCGCCACCCCAGTATTTGAGACCATTATTGAGGTCGCGGGCCGGGCGGCCCAGGCGTTGGGCCCGGCGTTCTCTGAGGCGATCACGGCGATTGGTACCGCGCTGAAGGGTATCGACTGGGAATCAACCATCTCTGGCATTGCGTTGATCATCCAGGGTTTCACGAACCTGGTGAATGGTGCGACGCAAGCGGCCAATGTGCTTAACACGCTCAGTAGCTTCCTTCAAGGCGAAGGGGCGACCTGGGATGACGTGACCAAAGCTGTGTCCGACTTCGGGGCCGCAGTGTCTGACACCTCAGGGTGGGATGCGGCTGCCACGAGCGTCCAAGGCCTTAACGATAAGATTAAGGGACTGGGCGCCACAACTAAACAGGTTCCGGAGAAACACGACACCACATTCAACGCCGATGGTTCACCTCTGCAATCCACTGCAACGCAGGCGCAGGGCTGGATCGCGGGTGTGTCCGGGGACTGGAACACGACATTCAATGGTGACGCGGCCGGAACGCAGGGGGCCGCTCAGCAAGCCCAAAGTGCTATCCAGGGTGTCCCGACGGATCACACCACTACGCTGAACGCTGACGCGCAAGCGCTGATCTCGGCTGCCACGCAGGGCACCCAGGCGATTCAGGGTGTGGTCCCGGATTGGTTGACGAAGTTCGCTGGTGATTCCGCGAGTTTGGTGACCGCCGCGCAGCAGGCAGATCAGCAGGTGCAAACCATCCCGGTGGAGAAAAAGGTTATGATCACCGGAGATGCTAGTGGTGTGTCTACGGCCACGTCGCAAGCATCGAGCAGCCTTAGTGGCATCGTCGATAAGAACGTGAACATCACGGCCACGGCGACGAACCTGACCGATGCGGTGACCGCCGCTAACACCGCGCTCAACGGGATCGTCGACAAAGCCGTGAAGATCACCGCGGACAACACTGATCTGACGCAAAAGGCGCAAGCCTCGGTGGACTCCCTGAACACGATCGTTGACAAGAACGTCAACATCACCGCGGACAACAGCCAAGCGTTGCAGGCCATTCAGCAGGTCCAGACCGCGCTAGCCGGGTTGCAAGACAAGACGGTCACGGTGACCACGAACTATGTGACGACGGGTACCCCGCCGGGGCAGGCCGCTGGCGCGATCCTGCCGATGGCGTCCGGGGGTGAGTTGACCCCAATGTCTGGGCGTGACGCGCGGATCGTGCCACCGAACTCGTGGCGTGTGATCGGTGACCGGATGCGCGGGGATGAGGCGTTCATCCCGATCAACGATTCGCCGCACTCGCAGGCGTTGTTGGGTGAGACCGCGCACCGTATGGGCCGGACGTTGGTGCCGATGCACAGCGGCGGGATCAACGGGCAGGACTCGCGGGCGTGGGACTGGCTCGAGGAGACTTTGCGCCGGCACGGCGGTCGCAGCCGACCGGAGCCGCCATTGCCGATGATGCTGAAGCAAACCGTCGGCGCTGCCAACACCGCAGCGTTCGGGGTGGGGTCGCGGGTGGGTTTGTCCGGGTCGGCCCTGCCGATCACCCCGGCGATGCTGTCCACGTTCTATCACCCCAACCCGACCGTGCCGACCCCACCATCCACCGGCAGCAGCGGTAGCGGTCATGGGCGGGGGCAGCAGGAGGTGCGGGTCACCGGGGATGGGCCCCTGTTTGAGGCGTTCATGCGGATGGTCCGCTCGGAGGTCCGCAAACGCGGCGCTAAAGCCGTCCTGGGGGTCTAGGTGGCGTTCCCGGCCACCCCCCGGCAGTGGCGGGTTGAGCTGTTCCTGAACGGCGGGTGGGTGGATGTCACCACCGACGTGTACGCGCGGGACCGGGTACAGGTCAGCCGCGGCTCCAAGGATGAGAATCCCAGTACGGAGCCGTCAACGTGCCAGTTGACGTTGAACAACCGTTCGGGGAACTATTCCCCGCGGAACCCCACCGGGATCTATTACGGCAGCATTGGGCGTAATAACCCGATTCGGGTGTCGATTGAGCAGGTCACGGACACGTTCACCCGGACGGTGTCCAACGGGTGGGGTTCGGCTGACACTGGGCAGGCGTATTCCACGACCGGTGTGGGTGGCACGGTCGCGGCGGCGGATTTCGGTGTGGCTACCGGGGTTGGTACGCATTCGGTGCCGGTCGCGGCGGCGAACCGGGTCACCTATCTGAACACCGTCACCTACCGGGACATTGATGTCGCGGTGACGGTGACGGTGCCGTTCTCCAGCGTCACGGGCGGAGCGGTCGAGCCGGCCAATGTGGTCCTGCGCGGGCTTTCCACGTCGGACTACTACTACGCGAATGTGTCGGTCGCCACGTCCGGTGCGGTCAGCGTGGGTGTGTTGCACTTCGACGGCACGGTGATCGTGGCGTCGGTGGCGACGGGGTTGACGTTCACCGGTCAGGCTTTGCGGGTTCGGGCGCAGTGCGAGGGCCCTGTGTTCCGGGTCAAGGTGTGGGCCGCCGCAGGTTCCGAGCCGTACGCGTGGAACGTCATGGGGCGACTGGACTCCACTGTCCGGTCGGGGTTCGTCGGGGTCCGCTCCGGTGTTGCTACGGGGAACACGAACACGAAACCCATCGTGTTCTCCTACGACAACCTCACGGTTCGGGTGCCGCGGTTCGTTGGTGAGGTGTCGGCGTGGCCGCAGCGCTGGGACACGTCCGGGATCGACGTGTACGCCCCGATCGAGGCGGCCGGGCCACGTCGCCGGCTGGGGCAGGGCGTGTCCCCGGTGCGGTCGGCGTTGCGCCGGCATATCGGCCAAAATGTGCCCAATATTGTGGCCTACTGGCCTATGGAAGAGGCTAAAGAAGCTCTCGCCATTTCATCTGGGCTGCTGAACGGCATACCGATGACAGTCAACGGTAGCCTGGACTTCGCGTCCTACGATGATTTGCCGTCCTCTGCGCCGCTACCAGTCTGCGGCAAGGGATGGCTAGCGGGTAACGTACCGACGTACTCATCGAGCACTCATCTTATTCGTTGGTTCATGCACGCGCCTGCCACACCATTACCGGACGTGACAGTGATCAGTCAGATCTTTTTCTCTGGCACGTTACTTGCGTTTCAGATCACATTCCGAAGCGCCGACGGGAGCCTTTCGCTTGAGGCGTTCAACCGGGCCGGTACTAGCACCGGGGTTCTTTCCACGGGGCCTATCCCGTTCGGACTGGTAGACCAGAAACTGCTGTGCTGGCTGTTCTTGACGGAAACCGGTGGCAACGTCCAATGGTCATTCACCACGGTTGAACTCGGTGACACTGTATCAAACACCGCCAACGGAACCATTAACGGTTTCAACGTTGGACAGGTTCTGCTGGTGGCGTTCGATCCGTATACGGAACTGAAGGACACCGCGTTGGGGCACGCCTACGTGACCACTGGCACAACGGATCTACCAACGCTGGTGGCGTCGTTCAACGCGTACAGTGGTGACCCTTTGACCCTTGCCGGTGAGACTATCGGTCAACGGGTCGACCGACTAGCCAACGAAAACGGGATAACGATCGGTGGTCAGGGGTCGCGGAGCAACACCGGCCTAGCGGGACCGCAACGGGTTGACACATTGCTGAACTTGCTGGATTCCGTCGTGGCCTCGGATCTCGGCGTTTTAACCGAGATGAAAGGTGACAGCGGCCTCGCGTTCCGCACCCGGTCGTCTCTGTACAACCAGACGACGGCGCTGAACCTGAACTACACCGGCGGTCAGGTCTCCCCACCGTTAGAGCCGACCGATGACGACCAGCAAACCCGTAACGACATCACGGTGAAACGCGACGGCGGGTCGGATGTGCGGGCGCAGCTGCTCACCGGTCGAATGTCGGTGCTGGACCCCGGCGCTGGTGGGGTCGGCCGTTACGACTCGCAGTACACCGTGAGCCTGGCCTACGACTCGCAACTGGCGAACGTGGCGACGTGGCTGTTGGCGGCGGGCACCACCGATGAGACCCGCTATCCGACGGTCACGGTACAGATCGAGAACCCGAACGTCGCCGCGCTGGACGCCTCAATCCTGGATGTGGACATCGGGGACCGGATCACCATCTCCAACCCGAAGACTGGGCAAACCCCGGACCTGATCTCCCAGATCGTGCGGGGCTACACCGAGGTCATCGAACCGTTCTCCCACACGATCACGTTCAACTGCTCCCCCGCGTCTCCGTACCAAGTAGTTCGTCTGGACACCAGTTACAAGATCGATAGCGACACCTCGACGTTGGTCTCCGGAGTGTCAAGCTCGGCGACGTCACTATCGGTGGCCACCACTAACACCAAGAACCTGTGGCGTACCGGCGCGGTGTCCATCCCGATCCGGGTCGCGGGGGAAGTCATGACCGTGACGAACATATCGGGCACAACCTCACCGCAGACATTTACCGTGACCCGCAGCGTCAACTCGATCAGCAAAGCCCAGAACGCGGGCGCGGTCGTGTCCCTAGCCACCCCAGCCACCCTCGCACTGTAAAGAACGGAGGGACACCGGAGTGTTCAATCCGTTCCTCGCCGGGCAAGACCTCACCGCGGACTTATTGACCTCGGGAGTTGACAACGCGTACATGGTGAAAGGGCTAACCTCGGACTTGACCGTGTCTAGCACCACATTCCAAGACTCGTCCCAACTCACAGCCCCGCTGGTCACCACCGCGTCCTACATCATTCAATGCCAGTTTATTTACGACTCCAACACCACAGCCGACATCCAGATACGGTTCACAACCCCTGTCGGAACTATCATCCGGTTAGCACCCTGGGGGCAAACCACCGCGGGGACTAACGATGTGCCTCAAACTGCCACAGATAGCACCACTACGGCAACCATAAGCTACGGCGGAAAAGGCGCTGGCACGTTCTGCCTTGTACGTCCTTCTGGTGCCCTTATCAGCGTCAGTGGCGCGGGTAACCTCGTCGTCGGATTCGCCCAAGTATCGGCGAGCGGCTCAACCCTCCTCAAAGTCGGCTCCATGATCGCCCTGTCCCGGATCTTCTGATGGCCACCGACCCCTGCACCTGCTGCTCCTGCGACCCCAACCTGCCCCCCGACCCGGACCCGTACTGCCGCGCCCACGGTGACCCCGTCGTCAAACGCCAATGCGACCTCCACGGCTGGCCCGGACGGATTTGGGCGACCAACCCCATACGTCTGGTCTCCACCCAGGAACGTCTCGCGGGTAGTTCCCCGTGAGCCCCGGCCGGTTGTTGTGGGCGGCGTGGCGGACACAACCCACCGCCGTCACCCTCCCCCTGGGGATGATCCTGATCGGACTGCTAGCCGTCATCCTCGGTGAGAACGCCTCCCGGGCGTTCACCGAACTCGGCGGATCAACCATGATCCGCGTCATGGGCCTGGCGATGCTCACCGGCGGGCTGCTCGTCGCCGCCAGCATCATCCGCTCCGACTACCTCCTCGAAGTCATGGGTTTAGCCCTCGCCGCGTTCGGGGCCCTGATATACGGGTCAGGTTGCATCCTGGGACTCGGACTCAACGGCCTGGTCACCGGCCCGGAGAATATTCTCATCGCACTCGCGTTCTTCGGCCGGATCGCGTTGATCTCCCGCAGGGCCCGTGTCGCCAGCGGCGCCCCGTGAGCCCAGATACTCTGCGGCTGGTTTTACAGATCGTCGGGGTTGTCGTCGGTGGCGGCATCCTCGAATTCATCCGCCGGATGCTGACCAGACGCGCGGAACTGCGGAAACTCAACGCTGAGTCCGACGCTACCATCAACACCTCCGCGATAGCACTGGTAGCCCGCCTCCAAGAAGACAGCGCCGTGTACCGCGACCAAGTCAAACAACTTCAAGACCGTATCGACAACATCGAAGCCCGGCACCAGCAAGCGCAACGCCAATTCGCTCAGCAACTACAAGACGCGCACTCCGAGAACGTTCGGTTGACCACCCGTATAGCACAACTCCAGAACGAACTGGACATCTCCACTCGGCAACTCGCTGACTTACAGCGATACCGGCTGGGGCCGTGAACCGTTCATCAAGGAGGTTACCTATTGTTATGACGTGGTGGCGTAAAGAAGCAGCCGACATTGTGATTGAGATACGAACGGTGCGAGAACAGCTCGCGACAACCCTGGTAACTCTGCAAGGATTTGAGGAACGTTTACGAGTCGCCACGGAACGCCAAGAACTGTTGAATAACCAGACCGCGCGACGGGAGGACGGCCTACTATGACTGATCCGCTGATCCGCCCAGACCCCGCGGACGCGGACATCGTTCCCCCCGGTGAACGCGCTGCACTCGCTAAAACAGCTGCGGAACTAGCCGCGTCGAACACCCGTCTAGCGAATACCGTCACCGGGCTCACCAAAACGGTTTCATTCCGCACCCGCGTGTTCATCGCGATCATTTGCGTGGATGTGGTCCTCACCGCTGCGGTCGCCGTGTTCGGGTACCGGCTCGAACAGTTCCTGTCCTGCCAAATCCAGCAGAACACGGAATTCCGGACCGCAGCGAAAACCGAACGCACGGCGCAACGTCGCCTATTCGACGTGGTCCTGAACCCGGCCAGCACCCCCGCGGACCGGCTGAAGGCCACTCAGGACTACAACGCGGGTTTGGTCGCCGCTGATCAGCAGCGCACCAACGCCGCAGGGAACTGCTGATGATCCCCCGCGGTTCCGAGTCCCGCGCCGGCACCCGCATCTCTTTGGTTTCGGTGCACACCGCGGAGGGCGCCACCACCGCCGCATCCCTTGAGCACTACCTCGACCAGCCCGGGGTGGAGGCCTCCTACCACCGGCTCGTGGACGACACCCAGGTCATCCACTACCTGCCCGATGAGGTCGCCTGTTGGGCGATGCTGTCCGGGAACCACCGCAGTGTGCAGTTGTGCTTCACGGGGTTCGCTGCGTGGCCCCGCGCCGAGTGGCTCGCCCACGACACGATGCTCCGGCTCGGCGCTGGGGTGGCGCGGGAGTGGTGCGCGCGTTACGGCATCCCCGCTGTGAAGCTGACACCCGCGCAGGTCGGCGCTAACGCGTCGGGGGTGATGGGCCACTGGGACTGGACCCTCGGGAAGAAAGAGGGCACCCACACTGACCCGGGGGGGAACTTCCCCTGGGATGTGTTCATCGGCTACGTCAACCTCGGTGGCCCACCACCAGGCGATGGCCCGAGCGGAATCCCGTTGATGAACTACGGCGAGACCTCCGACGCTGTGCGTCACCTGCAAGCATTTATGAACCGGAGGTTCCACTCCTATTCACACATGCTGAACAACCCAGACCAACCATTGTTGGAAACAGGCTATTACGGTGATTCCACCACGGCCGTGATCAAGGCATTCCAGCGGCGGGTGGGGATCATCGGCGGCGACGGCCGCAACGTCGGCGTCCAGACGCGGGCGAAGCTGTTCGAGCATGGCTTCCGCGGATGAACCAGTACTGGAAGGCGTTCATCGCCATGGCCACCGCCGGTTTGATCGCGTTACAGTCCGCCCTGACTGAGGGCGGTGTGAGCCCGCAGGAATGGGTCACGATTGGGCTGGCCGCGCTCGGCGCGTACGGGGTGTGGGCCAAAGCCAACGCTGACCCGCCGCTACCTGAACTACCCGGTAAACACGAACTGAGGGACGAATAATGACCGCTCCGCGTGTTCTTGACCGCCGTGTTTACTTCGATGAGCGCTCGAGGTCGTATCCGATCCGCCGACTGATCCCGGACCGTGTGGCGCGGACCCGGAAGGTGTGGGACGTCCCGGGCGACGTCCTGGATCAGGGTCAGGAGGGCGCGTGTGTGGGGTTCGGGTGGGCTGATGAGCTCGCCACAGCCCCGGTGGTCGCGAAACAGCTCCCCGGCGCGCCGACGATCAACAACCCGTACGCGATGGACCTGTACCACCGCGCCCAGCTCGAGGACCGGGCCATGGGCAACAACTGGTCCGAGGGGGCGTCGGTGCTGGCCGGCGCGAAAGCCGTATCGAAGATGGGCCTGGTCAGCGAATATCGGTGGGCCTTCGGGATCGACGACGTGATAGATACCTTGATCGTTCATGGGCCCGTCGTCCTAGGGATTCCCTGGACAGACAGCATGTACTACACAGATGCCCGCGGGCTGGTGAACACCAGCGGCAGCGTGGTGGGTGGGCACTGCCTCGTCGCCTACGGCTTCGTCCCCAACGATCCGGTGTTCGGTTCGGACATGATCTGGTGGTTGAACTCGTGGGGCCCGTCCTACGGGGTCCACGGAACCGGTTACATCCGCACCACAGACCTCGCGAAGTTGTTGTCGCAGCAGGGTGAGGCGTGCGTTCCCACGGATCGGGCCGCCGCTGTCACTGTGGACCCGGACATGGTTCTCGCCTCGAAGGTTAGGCCGTGGGTGACGCAGCCGCACACCGGCTCGAACAAGACTGCGGCGCGGGCGGTCGCGGACTGGTTACAAGCAAAGCGCTTGTGACGCGTCCCCGGTTCAAGCGATTTGTTGCTTCGATTCTTGCAGGTAGTGTATCGCACGCTGCATAACCGTGCTGTCCTCATTGAACATACCTAGACCCCAGTTGCATTTGGAGCACAGGATCCCTCGGATAGCTCCCGTCGCGTGGCAATGGTCGACGTTCCATTGTTGCCGCTTCCCGTTAGGGGTTTCTGGATTGGTCATTCGACAAATTGCGCAGGCGCGTCCCTGAGCATCGAACATGCGCTCGAAGTCGCTGTGAGTCATCCCGTAGAGACATTTAATCAGGTACTCGCGGCGACGTCCCGGATTGCGGTCTCGGTGCGCCTTCATCCCGCATGATGTTGAGCAGTATTTGGCGTGAGCTCGCATGTGACGTATATCGGACCCGCAATGCAGGCAGGTTTCTGTCACACGGGCGGTCCGCAACCCAGCTCGTGTATTTCGCCTATGCTCATTGTGACACCTCTTACACCAGCGGCCGGGCATCTGTAGCTGGCTCGGATAGAACGCACCGGGCGCTTTGAGCTTCTTGCATCGGCTGCACCCGTACAACCCATCTGCGGTGGCCTCGCCTCCCTTTCGTTTCCACGCAGCGACGGCGCACCGTTGTGAGCAATAGTCCGCCCGTCGTGGTGACACGAACTGGTCACCGCACTCAACACATCGATTATCCATGGCTAGGAATCCTAGCCGAAGGAGTGTCTAATGAGCAACTCGGTTTTTGAGAAGGGCCGTGAGGGATTCCTCGATGGAACCCTTGACTGGGACACCAACACTTTCAAGGCCGCGCTGTTGGACTTGGATACCACCGATGTTGGTATTAAAGCGGTCACTGGCGCTACTAACGCGACACCGATCGTCGTCACGTCCACGGCGCATGGTTTCACCAATGGTGACATTGTCCTTATCGGTAAGGTTGCGGGGAACCTCGCCGCTAACGGCGTGTGGAAGCTCGCGAACGTTGCTGCGAACACGATGGAACTCACTGACCCCGTCAGTGCTGTCAACGCGGTGGGTTCTGCTGCGTACACCTCTGGTGGGTATGTGGTGAACCTTGGCCCCTCGGCCAGTGGTGACAACTTGGATGATTTCGACGCGGCGGTGGTGGGCACTGCGCAGACGTTGACGTCGCCTACGGTCACTGCTGGTGTCGCGGATGCTGCTGATGTCACGTTTTCCTCCGTGTCCGGTGCGACCGTCGAGGCGATCCTCATCTATAAGGACACCGGTACAGCGTCCACGTCACGAGTGGCGGCGTTGATTGATGGCCGGCATATCGTGACGTGCGCGGCGCAGGCCGCGGCGAGTGCTACTAGCGTCGCGGTGGAACGCCTCACGGCCGGTATCCCTAACGGCACCGTGCTCACCTTTAGCAACGGTGCGTCGGCGACGTTGTCGTCGCTGGCGAACGCGGGTGACCGCACGATTTCGGTGACATCATTGGCGGCGATCATCACTGCCGGTTCCCGCGCGGACGCACCCGCAACCAGCTCCGGTTTGCCGGTCACCCCGAACGGCGGGTCGATCACTATCACATGGGACAATGGCGCTAACCGGATTTTCAAGCTCTGACCGATGGCTATTGCGTTAGTTGGCACCCCCACAGCACAGGCGGGTTCTTCTGTCACGGCCGCTACACTGACTATTACTGTGCCTACGGGCAGCACTGGCGATTTGTTGTTGATCGGAGTGTCCTCGGCGTCGCAAGCTACTGCAAGTTCGACTGCACCGTTGATCACCGCATCGTCTGCTAATACTGTGAAAATCGGGTTCATCCCGGGCATTCTCGTGTCAATGGCATTGTTTTATCGGGTCGTACAGGCCGGGGATCCTACGAGTTATACATTTACAGTGAATGCGGGTTCTCCGTACGGGGCGGTGTGCGCTCGGTATTCTGGAGTAGACACCACTACTTTGTTTCGTCAATGGAACATCGTTGGTGAGCTAAAAGGTGGTGGTGTAACCGCTACCTCAACGACGTTTCCTATAGCTGATAATGTTCAATCGTCAGATCTCGCTGTGGCGTTTGCCGCGATGGGCACATCCACGAAAACGACGAGTCAGACAACGGCATTGTCAACTCCTGCTAGTTGGACTAACGTAATCGCTTCATTTGGTGCGACAAGCGGTATCACCTCGTCGTATCACACCGCAATGGCGCTGTATTCCCGAACGGCGGGATCTGATGCCCCTTCCGTAACGGGCGCCACCGGGCAATATGCGGCGATTCGTGTGGTGTTGGTACCAGCAGACACTCCGGTGCGCGACGCGCCGGGCGGTACTATTTCGTTTGTTAACGCATCAACAGCCACTACCGTGGCCGCTGCGACGTCCAGTCTTGCTGTCAACGCTCCTAGTGGTATCGCTGACGGTGATTTATTGCTGCTCGCTGCTGGGTCTAGCGCTGGGTTTAGTGCTTTTGCCCCTCCGGCTGGCTGGTTAAGCCTCGGAGTCGGTGCCGGACGGTACAGTATGGGTACCACATCATTCGTTAGCGATTTAGTAGAGCAGGTTTGGTATAAGTTCGCCAGTAGCGAACCAGCTAGCTACACGGTCAGTTACACGGATTCCGCTGGCATTCAAGAAGTCGTGCTTGTTGTTGTTGCGTACCGAGGCGTTCGTAATCCATATCCCATTGAACTTGCTGCGGTCACGAACTCAACAGCGGCGGCGGCTACCACTTCGGTGGCATCGTACGCGCTGCCGCAGGTTAATGCGGACAACCTTGTGGTCAATTTCTATGGGGCTGGCGGGGATACGACGGGTACGTTCACGATGACGGGCCCATCGTCGCCATGGAATCAGCGTGCGCAAATTATTTCCGCCGTGGCGTCGGATTTCAATGCTGCTATCACTGTTGTTGACAAGTTAGCCGCCGGGGATCAACCTACGTCAACGGTAAGTAAAGCAAGTACATTCGTTACGGTTTCAGTATCGTTAGTGGGTATTCCCGGAATATCTAATGTGTTTGCCCGGCGCTTTGGGCCCAATTATCGGAGGTAAGTAAATGGCTGTCCTGATAGCGGCGCAGCCGTACACGATCTCGCAGGTCATCACGAACCCCGGGGCGGTGACAAACCTTAACGTTCAAGCCGCTGCGACGAAACCGTTCGTCGTGGTTCGGGTGTTGATTGAGTTAGCGCAGGCCACGATCCCGACGTCAGCGAACGCGCGGGTACGGTTGGTGCGGAAAACAGCGGCGCCGACGGTGACGTCTATCGCGGCGTCCACGTTCGTCAACTCGAACCCGTCGGATCCGGATGCGAGTCTCACGGCTGGTCACACAGCCACCGTGGAGGGTACTGACGGGGACTTCATTGAGCGTGGGTGGCGGTCGGATATCGGGTTCGACTGGGCACCTACCCCGGAAGAGTACATCATCATCCCGGCCGGGACCGCTAACGGTTTCGGTGTGAAACACAACGTTGCGCCTCCGGCGGGGAACTACGCGTTCACTATCGTTGTCCACGAAATCGGGTAGTTAGATGGCCCGCGCGGCTGTCTTCCGCAGGCCGGTAGTCACCCGACGACACGTCCGCGGTGATGTCGTTCTTCTCTCGGCGGGACCGCCGTCGCAGTCGATAACACCAGCTGGTATCGAGACTGGTGGAGTATCGGGCGCGGCTGCCGTCGCCGCCGCGGCCGCAGTCGGTCCTATAGGGATCTCTTCCGTCGAAGCGGTCGGCGCGGCGTCAACGATTCAGGTAATTGCGCCAGCTGGTGTTCCCGGTGGGGAAACAGCCGGGTCCGTAACCATCACCACCACAGCGTCGATCGCCGTCGTTGGTGTCCCGAGCGGTGGGCAGTCCGGTGTCGCGACGGTAACACCGGGCACCGTCACTCTCTCCCCTGTTGGTGTGGCCAGCGGCGAGTCCCTCGGCGCGGCCAGTGTCGGGGTGGCGCTGTTCCCGGATGGGGTGCCCACCGGCGAGGCGCTGGGTGCTGCTGCGGTCGGGTTCACACTGTCCCCCGCTGGTGTTCCGAGTGATCAGCGCCTCGGTAACCCCAGTGTCACGCAGGTCATCGCACCGTCCGGGGTGGCCACCAGCGAATCTCTGGGCAGCGTCACCACGGTTGTCACCACCACGGTTACGCCGGCTGGTGTTCCGGGCGCGGACGCTGCCGGTAGCGCGTCTGTGGGGCTCGCCGCCGCCCCAACGGGTGTCGGCACTGGGGAGCGGGCCGGTACCGCCACGGTCAGCCTCGGTGTGGCCCCTGCCGGGATCGGTAGTGGTGAGACACCGGGCGCGGTCACGGTCACCACCTCAACCAGCGCAACACCGGCGGGTGTCCCCAGCGGGGAAACTGTTGGCGCGGCTGCGGTCACCCCCGGCGCGGTCACCCTGTCCCCGGCGGGGATTCCCACCGCAGAATCCGCCGGGTCGGTCGCGGTCGTCGCGGTCGTCTCGCCCACCGGTATCGCATCGGCGCAAACGCTGGGTTCGGCCGCGGCTGGTCTGGTTGTCGCCCCGGCTGGTGTGCCTACTGGTGAGGCCGCTGGTCAGGTCACGGTCACGGCAACCGCCGCTGTCGCTCCTACGGGCATCCCAGGCAGCGAACAGCTCGGGGCGCCGGCCGTGTCAGCGTCGGTTGCTGTCGCACCAGCGGGCGTCCCCACCAGTGAGGCGCTCGGCGCAGCGTCGGTCACATCGGTGGTCGCCACATCGGGGATCCCCACCGGTGCGGGTGCCGGTTCGGTCGCGGTCACCACTACCGCAACAGTGGCAGTGGTTGGGGTCGGCAGCGGCGAACAGCTTGGTTCCGCTGCGGTAACAGCAGGTGCGGTCACCGTCACATCCGCAGGCGTGCCCAGCGGCGAAACTGTTGGCGCCGCGACGGTCACCCCCGGCACCGTCACCCTCTCTCCCGCTGGTGTCCCCTCCGAAGCGTCACCCGGGTCGGCAACGGCAGCGTTCGCGGTCAACCCCACCGGCGTGGCCTCTGGTGAGGCACTGGGCGCGGCCACCGTCGCGTTGGTCATCGCACCATCCGGTGTCCCGTCCACGGAGTCCCTCGGGCCCCCTGCGGTCACCACGGTGGTGTCGGTCACCCCGGCTGGGATCCCCAGCGCCGAGCAGCACGGGACCGCCACAGTCGCCACCGGCGGGATCACGATCACCCCCTGGGGGATCCCCAGCGGTGAAACGGTGGGCGCGGCCAGCGTCACTGTTGGTGCGGTCACACTGTCCCCGGCTGGTGTCCCCTCCGGTGTCGAGCTCGGTTCCGCGTCGGCTGGCGCGTTCCTCACCCCGGCTGGTATCCCAACCCTCGGTGCGCTGGGCGCGGCCGCCGTCACCCAGGTCATCGCACCCGCCGGGATCCCCACAACCGAAACCTGCGGCACAGCGGCGGCGACCACCGCAGCCACGATCAACCCGGCCGGGATCCCCAGCGGGGAAGCATCCGGCTCGATTGCTGTCACCAGTGGTGGCATCGCCATCACCCCCGCCAGCGTGCCCAGCGGGGAAACCCTCAGCGCGGTCACCGTCACCGTCGGCGCGGTCACCGTCACCCCCACGGGTGTCCCTTCGGGGCAGTCGTTTGGCGCAGCAACAGCAGCGTTCGCGGTCACCCCAGCGGGGATCTCCAGCGCCGAAACCGCCGGGTCACCCGGGTTGGCCACCGCAGCCGTGGTTGCACCGGCCGGTGTCCCGAGCGCGGAAACACCCGCCACGGTCACGGTCACGCTGGTCATCGAACCTGCCGGGATCCCGGGCAGCGGCACTGTTGGTGCGGCCGCTATTTCCGCGCCTACGTTCATCACGCCTGCGGGTATCGACACCACCGCGACGGTTGGTTCCGCGGTTGTCGCGACCGTTATCACGGTCACCCCACCCGGTATTCCGGGCGACGACCCCCCGGGCCCGGTTGTGGTCGCGGTGTTCGCGTTTATTCCCTGGCCATTCCGAGCCGTCACCGGCGCGTTACTAGTCGCTGGGCGCGCCACGGCTGGTCGTGTCATCACGACAGTGGCAGCGACCGGTGGCGCCTTAACCAACGCTGGATCCGTCACGACCGGTCATATCACTACGACTGCGGCAGCGACCGGTGCGGAGCTCGTGACCGCCGGCCACGCCACCACCGCACACTAAGGAGGCCACGTTGGCGACGGTCCTCGCCCCACCAACCCTGTCCCTCGACCTCACGTTGAAACAAGGCGCTGGCGCGGACATCATCCTCAACGTTGTCGACGCCACCGGGCAGCCCATCACCAGCACCGCCGGGTACACCATCCGGGCGCAGATCCGCCGCACCACAACCGGGCCGGTGCTGTTCGAATGGAACAACACCCCCGCCCCCAACCAGGGCAGCGCGGTCCTCGCCTATGACCCCGGCCCGCCTGCAGCGTCCACCGTCACCCTGTCATTCACCGACGAGCACGCCGCGTTGTGGACATTCCGCCTAGCCCGCTGGGACTGCTTCCTCACGAATCCGATCGGGCAGGCCACGTGCCTCGCCGCCGGTGTGGTCCGCGTCGAACCATGGGTCACCCACCAGTAACACGATGTTCTGCGACCGCTGCGGCCACCCATTCGACCCGATCGCCACCCGCTGGCTGTGCCCCACCTGCCGCTTCAAACACGACTGCTGCAGCGGCGCGCCGCTGCCACCTCAGACGTCGCCGCCGCTAACTCGAGCGATGGTGTCCGGCTGCGGAACAGACTCCACCGGAACCACCCGGACCGATTCGTGTGGCGACCACGGCAAACCGACGCAAACCCGTTCCTGCGTGTAGAACACGTCGCACGCGGGGCACTTGTATCTCACGCCTGCCATGGCGGCAGCGTACGACAATGGGCGCCCCGCTACCGCTCCGAGCTGAACACGGGCCCGCTGACCCCGTACTGGGCCCGTAGCCACACCATGGCCTGCTCCAGCGTGCACAACTCACCATCAACCAGGATCATCAGAACACCTCCTGAAGCCCCACCTCGGACCGCAGCCGTTTGTCCGCTCGTTCCCGCAGCACAGAAACTGCATCTCTGATCAGTTGCTTCAACTGCTCATCGTCGGGGTGGAATGTCACCTCACCAAGCGCCGCGCCGGTGATTTTCGGGCTGAAGTGGAGCGTGACGCCGTCGTGTTGGACATAGAGCCGAGTCTCGCAATCATCCCGCCCGCAACTGCACTGAATCATTTGGGCAGCGTACGTCGCGACGCAAGGCCAGCGGTGCTTAGTTGTCCAAAACAACAACCCGGCGCTCGGGCTCGGTGGCGAGCATGACTTCGATCGCGGTCAGGCCAGCTTCTTCGCTGGTCGTTTCACCACGCCGGCTCGGTTGTACCGCGGCTTCTCCGTCCTGATCGCCTCAGCCTCAGCGGCGAGGGCTGTCTCACGACTGGAGTACACCTCGACGGTCATCCTACGGACCTGGTCCCACCACTGCTGCCCAGAACGATGCTGCTTAGCTCGTGATGGGGCACTCCAGGACTCGCCGACGTACAGCAGCCGGTCCCTCTCATCGAATAAGCGGTAGAGATAGTGCGGCGGCTGCTTCTTCTTACGCGCTGGTTTGCGGTCCTTCCTGATCGGCCTGTCTGGATCCTCAGAGTCACTGCCGTAATACTTGAGTAAAGTAGCTACGGAGACCGTCTCTTGTACCATAGGTAGATCCACACGAACGTTGGACGGTGGGTGGAGGTGTCGGAGCGTGGGCAGCACCTCGTACATTGCCCACCGTTTGACTTCGTAGCCCCGAGTCCCGCGAAACGATGAGGTGACTTGGTAGAACCGGGCTTCGGAAAGCAACCACACGCCACCGTCACCTGGCGAGACGGGCATCGTGCCAGATTCGTCACAAAGGGCTGCCTCGTCGACAAGTAAAAGATCTTTCTGGTCCGGGCCACGACGATAGATCGCGTGCATCATCAACGCGCCAGTGGCCGCGCATACGTCTCGGGCGATGAACCACGGATCCCCATCAAGCATCACGATCCGGATAGGCCAGAGCACTCCGGTCTCAGCCTGGTAAGTGAACGTGAGAACTTCTAAGACATCGCCGCGTACCGCGCACCTATTCTGGTTCATGTCGACCCCTTCACGGTCGATCGCGCCCCCGGGTGGTTGGACACTGCGGGGGCACCCTTGTATGCCCGGTTCATCCTAGCGGGCGATTGATGTCAACGATCCGTTGATGTGGTTCAGCGGACAGCATGACCTCAGTCGCGGCCTTCACCCGAGGGCTGCTGCCACGTTTCGCGATGTAGTGACGTTCGGTGGTGCGGGAGTCGGAGTGCCGCAGCCGGCCGGCGATCTCCATGAGGGTGCACCCCGCGGCGTTGAGCTCGCTACCGAGGGTTCGCCGGCACCAGTGCGAGCTGACGTGCCCGTACCCGATGGCTTTCAGCGCTGGGCGTAGTTGCTTACTGGAAACGTTCGACGGATCTAGGAGTTCACCGAAGCGGCCGGGGAACACTAGCCCCATGGGGTTGTAATCGTCTCCTTGCTGCCGAGTCAGCAGCATCGCGATCACCTGCTCCGGGAGATCCACACCTTCGACTTCGTGGCTCTTCGATGTCCCTTCGTTGATCCGCAAGCCGACACCGGGAACGCGAATGATGTTCGCTCCAAGCCGGGCGGTGCCCGTGGCCATGTCGATGTAGCGCCAGCGGACGGCGAGAGCGTTAGAGATCCGGTCGCCGGTGCCGAGCATCCACAACCACAGATCAGGAACGAACTGGTAGCACAGGGTTTGCCGGTAGCGACGGTTATTGGCCGTTGGTGAGGGTGTTCGAGCGCGTTCGGAGAGCAACCGCCAGATGTGCACCGCCTCCCCGGCTTCGAGGGTTTTGACATGGTGACGACCGTCGCCAAGGATGTCGGCGCACTTGCTGACGGGGTTGTCTTCGACGATCTCTTTGCGGATCGCGGTGTCAAAGATCATGCGAAGTACCGCGCGCGCACCCGCCGCGGTGGCGTAGCTCCTGGTTCGACGTAGGTCTCTGAGGAACTGGTCACAGCGGGACACCCTGAGGAGTTCCACACGGACGTCACCAAGCTCAGGCTCAATATGACGGCTCCAGTGGTTCTGGTAGGTCCGCAAGCTCCCAGGCGACATGTTGCCGCTGCCGACCGAAGCCTGCTTCTCTTCGAACATCATCGCGGCGACGTCCCGCAGGCGGATCTTGCTGAGGTTTTTCGGAGCTCCGACGGCAAGAGCGGCAAGGAGTTTGCGCTCTGCGGCGGCTTTGGACGGAGCGTTCCGCGCGTAAGGCCGGACGATGCCATCAGCGTCACGGTGATTGGCCACGGCCTGCCACTGGTTGCCTCTCTGGCGGAAGCGGACCTTCCCCGTGGTGTTGGGAGGCAGTTCTGGAGCGCCTGGCATGGTCGCCACTTTATGCCAAGCACGAGTCTAAAGCGAGACCATGATCTGTCCACTATGCTCTCAGATGGCACTGACCTCGACATCTGCTCCCCGAGTTGGACTCGAACCAACAACCCTGCGATTAACAGTAAACCGTGCGATAGCCGTCGACCACGCGAGATTGGCCTGATCAGATGCGCCGAACCGGCTGATAGGTCGCGATGGCGTGCGGTTGATCAGCATGACTAAAGCATGACTGCGATCAACACCCGTTTTGTGGATCTTTGAAAGATCGACTACAGCAACCCGTGCGCGATCCGATAGATGACAGAGCAGGCCATCGTGCCGAACAGGGCAGTCATCGTACCGAGCCCCAGTACCCACGTGGCTTTGAGCCACCGCTCAAAGTGAGCATCCCACGCTTCTCTGAGATACGTCGATAACAGCCCGACGCCAGCCAGCAGGGTCACCATGCCTAGGACTGCCGAGATGATCGCTAACGTGTGCACCGCAGTCAGCAAGCCAGCCAACGCCTAGTCATCCGTATCATCACCGTCCCACATGCCTCAGGGTCAGCCAGATGAGCAGCTGACAGACTCCTAGGGTTGCGATTGCGACGATGGGGATCATCCCTGGCCATTGAGTGAACTGCACCGCGAGTACTAGCGCGGCGGGTACTGCGGGCAAGCTGGACATGGTCCCCAGCATCCAGGGGAACATGAGACTTTTGCGATCATTGGTCGCGGACCGCTGCGGGGACGTTGTCATAGCACCACTGTGGTACTACGCTGGCACCATGTCAAGTCTCAACCTCCGGCTGCCAGACGAACTCCACCGCCGCCTCCGACTCGCCGCCGCACACGAACGACGGTCACTCAACGCGCACATCCTCTGGCTACTTGACAAGGCGATACCTAGCCTGGAGCAGCTCCGCGCCGGATCATCCGTAGATCCGCAGGAGACCCAGTGAACGGCCAGTTTGCGCGGCCTCGTGGATCTTCACAAGATCCTTTAAGGTATGCCTACCGTTACCCTGCGGCGTCGTGCAATTGCATCCGCACTTGCCGTCATCCGGGTGGAAACTGACCGGTCCGACTAACGAACACCTAGCCTGGACATGATACTTAGATAACGAGGGGCACACCTTCGGCAGAGAGGGTGACGCTACGTGCTGCACTACGCCCAGGCAGCGATCGACGGCGTGGACCAGACCCCGGCGATGCCCGCAGCGCACTTCCCGCACCAGACCAACACATCTCACACGGTGGGGAGTCCCTGCTTATGACAACCGCCCTGCGGCGCGCCCGCGACACCATCGTCACGAATCCACCGACCAACCCGCTGACCTGCCACACCTGCAAGGGCATCGTCACCGCGGCGGCGCTGTTGTCCGGCGCGACGCTCCTGCTCACCGGCCCGTTCCACCTCCACCGGTCCAGCGACGTCCTGGTCTACCTCCTCATCGTCGGTGTCACCGCGTGGATCGGCAGCGTCTACGCCGCCGCCGCCGGGGCGCTGGGCGCCGCGCTGCTTGTGGACTACTACTTCACCCCGCCGTTGTTCTCGGTGAACCCGCTGAACCCGGAGATGGTCGTGTTCTTCGCCGCTGCGTTCGCTGCGTCGGCGTTGTCGGCGTTCGCCTCCCACCTGAGACGGTCCTGCGCTGCGCCGGACCCGGTCGATGTGGCGGCCACGGCCGACGCCTGCTTTTACGGCGCGACTGGGTCTCGGCGGTGGTCGGCGGTGTACCAGGCCCCCGACGGGCGCCTGTACGCCATCCACGGCACCGCGTTGGACGATCAGGAGGCGGCGCAGCAGCTCGCCGACGGGGTCCACGGCCTGACCTGCCCGGGTTGTGACCGGTGCGGGTCAGCCGTCGTCACCTGACTCGTCATCGTCGCGAGGTGCGGGTACCACGTCCCCTGATCCGGGAACGAGTTGCACACCCCGATTGACGGGCCCAGTTGGTCTTTCGCACATCGCGTCGAGGAAGTCCATCAGGGTTCGGCGTTGATGTTCGGTGAGTTGGGGCCAGAGCTTGTCGAGGCGTTGGCGTTGTTCGTCGATGAAGTCGGCGCGTTCGTCGTCATCGAGGAGGTCGAGTCCGAGTGGTTCCAGGAGGTAGTCGGGGTCTGCGTCCAACGCGCGCGCGAGTTTGATCACGGTGGGGCGGCGGGGGACGGTGGTGCTCTTCTTGTCCTCGTAGCCGCCGATCGCCTGGAACGATATGCGGGCTTTCATGGCCAGCTCGTGCTGGGTGAGGCCGGCGCGGGCCCGTAACCGGCGTACGCGGTCGCTGAACTCTTCAACGCCCATGTCAGGCAGGGTGCCAGTAATCCGGAATTTCGGACCTACCGCCGTGGCGTGGGTCATCTGTCCGGGTGAGACGTGAACCCGGGTAGGTAACGAACCGCCGCGACCCGTAACACATAGTTACTAGTTGTATATGGTGCTGATTAGGGCTATCGTCTGCGGCGTGGTGGCAAGCAGACTCCCCAACCCGCAACGCTGGGACGGGCTCTACAAGCTCCGACGCGCCCGCAACTGGGACCGCCGACGGCTAGCCCACGAGATGGGTTGCAGCCTCTCCACCGTTTGCGGCGTGGAATCCGGCCGATACCGCGTCAGCGAACAGTTCATCGACCGGGCGTGTCAGGTCTTCGGCATCACCGACACCTGGGAACTCGAAAGCACCGTTCCCCCAGTCCAGCAGTCCAGGAAACCCGGTCGGCTACCGCACAAGGCCGCGTCATGACCCCCCGGCCCCTGCGCGGCGTCGACATGCTCAACGAGGCAGCGCGGCGGCCACAGCCCGCTGCGATCCCCACGATCCCCTACATCATCTACGACGGCCTCCCCCGCACCGGGCTGTCCGTCAGAGAAGTCGCGAAGATCAGCGGCCACAAGATCGACCGGATCCACAGAGCAGTACGCGACGGCGAGATCCGCGCCGACCGGACAGGCCAAGCCGCCGTCATCCCCATCAGCGAACTCGCCGTAATCGAGAAGTGGGCCGACTACGAACACGGCCCCTAAAAACGGGTTGAGCGGGCCCAGTCCTACCTGGACCCGCTCGCTGCCTTACCCGACTGACCTAGCACTCCGTCCCAAGAATGAAGGCCTGACCACATGAAAGCACAGACAGTCAACAAAACGCAACACACCGCGAACATTGCGCGCTCCCGCGCCAACTGCCCACAGTGCGGACACCCCGGCCCCCACCAAGTAATCGACGACCGCTGGATCGAATGCGGCCGGACCCCCACCAAACACGCCGCCGGCACCTGGGCCGGTGGTTGCGGCGCCACGTGGCGCATCGCCTTCGATGACGTCGTACTCCCCAACGATGACGCGATTGGGCGGGTTGTCGACCTCATCGACGCCAGTGAGATCAGCGTGGTGGACACCCCGCACGGCCTGATCCTGACTTGGGACAGCGCGCTCAGCTTGGCCCGCCGCGTCGCCACCGATCAGCAACTAGCGACGTTGATCCGGCAGCAGGAACTCGGCGGTGCGGCATGAGCGCCCCCGCCGACATTCAAGGGATCGTCCTCAAAAAAGGCGGCCACGAGACACCCGATGACGGTTTATGTCTCATGGAGGCCGTCGCTTTCGTCAGGGGCATCCCGCACACCGACCGGCCACCATGCGTATCGCCCGTGTTAGGCGACTTCGGGAGGAACCTGAACGACGTTCTCCCCGACGACACTCGCCAGTTGTTGGTGCCTTTGATCCCGGTGCTGCCAGGTACCGCTGGTGATGGGTTCGATGAGCAGCGCGGATACATGGCGTTGGATTGGCTGGTCCGGGTTTGGCTGCCGGCGTGGCTTGATCTGGTGCCTTCCTGCGCTGAGAACGCCGCCGCGGTGCGTGCGCTTGGTGAGATTGTGGATCTGGCCTCTGCTGAGCGTGCTGGTCCTGTTGTTAAGGAATCGCGACGTCAATCGGCCGCTGCCTGGGACGCTGCCCGGGACGCTGCCCGGGACGCTGCCCGGGACGCTGCCGGGGCCGCTGCCTGGGACGCTGCCTGGGACGCTGCCGGGGCCGCTGCCCGGGACGCTGCC
>JADMIO011434991.1_pt1 | contig 36722 bp, 30 predicted proteins | sample 8958161 | NCBI WGS metagenome assembly JADMIO01 (sample SAMN16585339, study PRJNA669376) | soil metagenome | isolation source: Crop rotation soil | place: USA: Cullars Rotation, Alabama | collected 2011
CCGCGACTTCAAGTCACGTGAATTCCAAGCTTCGGATCCCACTGTGCTGGAAAGGTTTCGAAAGCGGTTGAAAAGCGCGCGCAGGCGCGGCCCGCGATCTATTTGTCTGACAGCCTGTCGCGCGACGTGAAGATCCGCTCCCTCGAAGAGACGGTGCGTTTGGAGACGCGGGCCAAGACGCTGAACCCGAAGTGGTACGAAGGCATGTTGCAGCACGGCTTCCGGGGCGTGGCCGAGATCGAGAACCACGTCTCGAACACGTTTGGCTGGAGCGCGACGGCCGACGCGGTCGACGACTGGATCTACTCGGAAGTGGCGAACACGTTTGTGTTCGACGAATCGATGCTGGAGCGGTTGAAGGGGTTGAATCCGCACTCGGCGCATGCGTTGATCCAACGTCTGCTCGAGGCCAATGGCCGCGGCTACTGGGAAACGGACGAGGACGTGTTGGAGAAGTTGCGCGAGATCGGCCGCGATCTTGAAGACCAACTGGAGGGCGTCGCGTCTTAGTCTCCCGCAAAGGCGCAAAGCCGCAAAGGAAGATGCAGGCAAGATGTGAAGGCGTGTTGACTCTCTTCTTACTTCTTACTTCTTACTTCTTTCACCTTTGCGCCTTTGCGCCTTTGCGGGAACTTATTCGGAATAACAATGACCTATGCATAGCGTAATGATGAACGTCACAATCCTGTACGTCGGGTCCAGCCTGCTGGCGCCGCTCAAGAACGCCGAGCGCGAAATCAATCGCGCACATCGTTTGGATCTGCGCGTTGCGGCGTACAACTTTGGCTCGCCGCTAAGCGATCGCGAGTGGCAGGACGTCGATCGTGACCTGGGCGAGGCAAACATCGTCTTCGTTATTCACGTGATGGACGGCGAGAATGCGTCGCGCCTCGTCGCCGCACTCGAGAGTTATAAAGATCGTCACGACGCGGTCGTCGTCATCAACTGCATGGCTGAGTTGATGGGACGCACGCGCATGGGCAAGCTGGACGTCGGCAAATTCGCTGGTTGGATGGGCCGGTATGTAAGGCGTGACAAGGCGAACGGCAGTAAGCGACATGGACATCACTATCTAAAGCTGATCGATCGCTTGCCCGCCGTTCTCAAGTTTGTGCCGACCGCCGGCGCGCTCACCGACGCCAAGCACTACTTGTATCTCTTCTGCTATTTTCTCCAACCAACACCGGCGAACATCCAATCGATGCTGCTCTACGCGCTGAAGCATTACGTTCGGGATGATCGGCTCGGATCCGTGAAGATTTCCGCGCCGCAGCAAGTGCCGGCCGTCGCCATTTATCACCCGGACGCGCCCGAATTATTCGAAACCCTCGAAGCCTATCTAAAATGGCATAAAACAAAAAAGAGACGGCCACTCGATCCCGAATCAACCATCGGACTGCTGCTGATGCGTCCGCAAGTCGTCAGTAAGACGACGAAACACTACGACGCGCTGATCCACGCGATCGAGGCCGAAGGATTGAATGTCATTCCTGCGATTGCCACGCTGATGGACAACCGCGAGGCGGTCTCGAAATTTTTTAACGAGGGATCGAAACGCGTCAGTCAGATCGTCTCGCTGACAGGCTTCAGCTTCGTTGGCGGACCGGCGATGAACGACAGTGCCGCCGCATCCGAGTTTCTGCGCGATCTCAATCTTCCATATCGATCCGCCGTCAGTCTCGACACGCAGACCGTCGAAGCATGGCGCGAATCGCCGACAGGACTGAATCCGGTGCAGGCCGGAATGCAGATCGCGATACCGGAGATCGACGGCGCCACGGAGCCTTTTATCTACGGCGGCATTCCCGTCAGAGGTCACGAGCCTGCGCCGCTCGACGATCGTTGCGCGCGCTTCGCCCGGCGTTTGAAGCGTTGGAACAACCTTCGCATCGCGACGCGCGATCAAGTGAAACTGGCGATCATTCTGTTTTGTTTCCCGCCGAACAAGGGAAATATCGGCACCGCCGCCGATCTCGACGTGTTTCCGAGCGTGTGGGATCTGTTGAAGCGTCTCGCAAGTGAAGGCTACCGCGTTGAGGTGCCGCCAACTGCAGACGAGTTGCGAAAGAGAATGCTGGGCGGAAACTCGGAAGAGTTTGGTGTCGCGGCCAACGTCGCCTATCGAATGACGACGAGCGAATATCTGCGCCTATGTCCTTATGTTCGCGACGTCGAAAAAGACTGGGGCGCCGCACCGGGCCGGATCAATTCCTTTGCCGGCGATCTCCTGATTCAAGGTCTGACACTCGGCAATGTCTTCATCGGCGTCCAGCCGACGTTCGGTTTCGAAGGCGATCCGATGCGGTTGATGATGGCGCGCAGCGGCTCGCCACATCACGGCTTCATGGCCTTTTACACGTATCTCTCGAAGATCTTCAACGCCGACGCTGCGCTTCACTTCGGCACGCATGGCGCGCTGGAGTTCATGCCCGGCAAGCAGATTGGACTCTCCGGCGAATGCTGGCCCGATCGTTTGATCGACGAACTGCCGAACTTCTACGTCTACAGTGTGAACAATCCTTCGGAAGGCTCGATCGCGAAACGCCGCTCGTACGCCGAACTAATCTCGTACCTGACGCCGCCGATTGAAAACGCCGGACTGTACCGGGAGTTGGCGCAACTCAAGGACCAGATCATGGCGTACCGGCAGTCGCAGAACGAAAACGAGCGTGAGAAGTTATTTGAGTCTATTGAAATACTCAAAAACGAACTTCATTTTTGAACACGGATAATACGGATCCGAAATTCGTGCGGATCGACGCGATGTCGAAAGGCTTCTTCGCCGTCAATCGTTATAACGGGGATGTCGTGCTTATATTTTCTGAGTAGCTCGTCATCAGATTCGATGTTTACTTCCTCGAGCGTGTAATGGTCAGCGCAGCCGGAGTTTTGGATGGCCGCCTTGGCTTCGTCGCAGAGGTGACAGCCGGGACGCGAATAGACGATGACGCGGGCTTTGTTCAACTGAGCAACTCCTTAATACTTCTTGCGTGTTAATTGAGAAACAGGTTATAAATAGCACGCCGACCACATTATATTTTGTTTGATAGGTGCGGCGCTCTTCATGTTTAAGCGAAAAATTGGCTTCACTGCGCAGAGAGTGATCCCTGTTCGTCGGGGAGTTGTATAGACCGTCTCTGTAGGTAAAGTCGAAGTGTATCCTCGGGAAGTTCGCAACGCCTAGCAATCAGGATTTGAATCGACGGAGGTTTCGACTTGGATAGTCAAGCCGATCAAATCACGCCTGCAAGCGCGACAGCGGTCAGCGCCCCGCCGCGGGCGTCTGCACCGGCGAAACCATCAGCGGCGGTTGTAGAGACATCCGCGGATCCCCCGGTCAACAAAATGCGACGCCGGATCGTTTGGGCGTCGATCGCTGGTGCTCTCACCACCTTCTTCCTGATGTTTGTCCGGTTCTTCCTGCCGCGATCGATTCTCGAACCTTCCAGCGTGTTTCGCATCGGTTCCCCGAATGACTATGCGCTCGGCGTCGACACGAAGTGGCAGCAGCAATACCGCATCTGGGTCACCCGGACGTCGGATCGGCTGTTTGTGATTTATGCGCGCTGCACGCACCTCGGCTGCACGCCCGACTGGAAGGCCAGCGAAAATAAGTTCAAATGCCCGTGCCATGGCAGTGGGTACGATAGCGAAGGAATCAACTTTGAAGGTCCGGCGCCGCGGCCGATGGACCGCGCCAAGGTCGCGCTCGACGCCGAAGGACAGATCGTCGTCGATGTAGGCACGCTGTTCGAATGGCCGAAAGGTGAAAAGAGCGAGTTTGACGATAAAGACGCTTTTATCCCGGTATGAGGTAAACAGTGGCGGATAGTTCTGACCCAAAAGAACCCAAACAACTGACCACGGGTGAAGAAGGCGACAAGAGCCTGGTCGCGAAGGTCAAGGAAGGCGCCGGCGCGCTGAAGGACCGCGCTATCGAAGAGGCCAAGGGCTACTCCGATCCACAGGACACGCAGCTCTGGAAGTCGATCTTCCGCGTCTCGCACGATCGCTCCGATCCGCGCAATCGTTCGCTGGCGATTCTGTCGAATGTCTTTTTGCACCTGCATCCGGCGAAGATCAATCGCGACGCGGTTCGCTATCCGTTTACGTGGGGGATGGGTGGCATCACGTTCTACCTGTTTATCGTGCTGACCTTCACCGGCGTGCTTCTGATGTTCTATTACCACCCGACAAAAGTTGACGCCTTTCGCGACATTCTCTATCTCGAGCACGACGTTCCGTTTGGCAAGCTGTTAAGAAACATGCACCGCTGGGCGGCGCACTTGATGGTCATCACGACGTGGCTGCACATGTTTCGCGTTGTGCTGACCGGATCGTACAAGCGCCCGCGGGAGTTCAACTGGTGCGTCGGCGTTGTGCTGCTCGTATTGACGCTGCTGCTCTCGTTTACCGGTTACCTGCTGCCGGACGATCAACTCGGTTTCTGGGCGGTAACGGTGGGAACAAACATGGCGCGAGCGACGCCGATGCTCGGTCATGAGGGCCCGTTCGGGCCACAGTTAGGTTTGACCGCCTACAACGATGTTCGTTTCGGACTGCTCGGCGGGTCGATCGTCGATTCGAATGCGTTGTTGCGTTCCTACATCTGGCATTGCATCGGGATTCCGTTGGTGGCGTCGATCTTCATGGCGGTCCATTTCTGGCGTATTCGCAAAGACGGTGGCATTTCCGGGCCTGCGCCGGTGGTGCTCGAATCCGAGATGAAGGCAATTGCTAAGAAGAAGAAGTAGTTGATGAAAAGATTCATTAACAAGTGGACGATTTTGGGCCTGCTGCTGTTGATCGTCGTCCTGTGGGCAATCAACGTTCAGGACTGGCACCAGCTCTGGGTCATCTCTTCAGCGCCTGACAACGTGCCGATCGTGGCGATGCTCTTTCTCGTGCCGTTCTTTACCTGGCTCGGCATCAAGCAGGCGGTCGCGAACGATCGACTGATCGAAGAACTCGAGAAAGATCCGAAAGTCGCGAAGACGCATCACCGGAAGGTCGAACCGTGGCGGCCGGGATGGGCCCGCGAGATTCACGTTTGGCCGTATCTCGTCCGCATCGAGTTTTTGGCGACGCTGATCGTCACGATAGTTCTCTTCGTCTGGTCGATCACGCTCAACGCTCCGCTCGAAGAACCCGCGAACCCGAACCTGACGATGAATCCCTCGAAGGCGCCGTGGTACTTCCTCGGTCTTCAGGAGATGCTGGTCTATTTCGATCCGTGGATCGCGGGCGTCGTAATGCCGTCGATCATCATGATCGGGTTGATGGCCTTTCCGTACGTCGATTCGAACCCGCTGGGAAACGGTTACTACACCTTGAAGCAGCGGCGGTTCGCGTTGTGGATGTTTGGCGCCGGGTTCCTGATGTGGATCGTTTTGATCGTGATCGGGACGTTTATTCGTGGGCCGGGCTGGATCTGGTTTTGGCCGGGACAGACGTGGGACCACAACGCGGTCGTGTTCGACAAGAACGTCGACTTGCACGACATGATCGCGACCAGTTCGATTGGGAAAGCCATCGGGCTTGGTTTTCTCGCAAGCAATCCCTGGAAGTTTATCTTTGGATTGATCGTAGTGACCGGGTTCTACATCGTCGGCGCCCTGTTCTTCCACTGGCTGATGACTGTCGACTTCAAGCGGATCAGGTTACGCCGCCCGTTCGCGCAGAACCTGTTTCCGAAGAACGAGTTTGAGCAGAAGATCTTCGCGCGCACCAGTTTGCTTCAGTATCTGACGTTCCAGTTTTTCGCGGTGAGCGTGTTGTTGGCGTTACCGGTGAAATTGATTTTGCGCTTGGCGTTAACCATCAAGTACGTCTGGGTAACTCCGTGGTTCAACATCTAAGAATTCTGGAGGGAGAATCGTAGTGGCTGATTCACCAGCGCCTGGCGAATCGCAGATTGGCGAGTCGTTAACAAAGAGGGAACCGGAGTTACCCGCACACGATCCAATCGTCAGCCGTTCCACCAGCGGCTGGATGCTGGTTTGCGCCCTGCTGATGACGATCTCCATTGCCTGGGCGCTCTACGACGAAGCGTTCGGTCAGCGGCCGTGGAAGTCGATGCAGCGCGAGTTCGTCAGCCGCTACACGCGCTACCTCGACAGTATCAAAGCCAACGCGGGAAAAAGCGAGGCCGAGATCAAAGAGAGTCCCGAGTATCAGAAACTCGAGGAAGAGGAAAAAGCGGCACGCGAAGAAGTACAGCCCGAGATTGCCCAGATCGACAAAGAGGTCAACCTGGCCCAGGCAAAACTCGACGCCATTACCGATACCTTTCAAAACCAGCGCGGCCGTCTCACCGTCATCAACTACAACATCGAAACTTCAAGCGGTTCGGCCCGGCAGCGGTATGAGCGACAGGCTGAAGCCAAGAAACAGGAGCAGGTCGAGGTGGAACTGCCGACCGACGACGGCAAGTCAACCACGGTCCAACATCTCAACTACGCTCAGCTTGAAAAACTTTACGAAGATCAGCGCCAGCTAAAGGCTGACAAACTGGCAAAGAAGGCCGAACTCTTAAAAGCGCCCGCCGACCTGGCGAAAAAGCGCGATGAGTATCTGAAGAACCAACTGATCGGACTCGGTCCGGCCGCCATCGAGGGCCTCAAGACCAAGATGGCCAGCTACGACTATTCGATCCTGGGCCATCAGATCAGCGTCAACTCCGACAACATCGTCGACCGTTGCGAAGTTTGTCACGCGGGTATTCGCGAACCGTTGGATATCACGCCGGCGAGCATGGCGCCCGATGGTCCCGGTGGAAAACCGGACGCCCTGGCGCGCGCGTTTGTAAGCCATCCCGATCGCGAAGTGCTGCGCGTACACAATCCGGAGAAGTTTGGCTGCGCGAGTTGTCACTGGGGAAACGGCCGCGCCACGACCAGCGAGACCAAGGGACACGGGCGTCATCGTTTCTGGCTGTGGCCCATGTTTGAAAAAGAGAACATGGAAGCCGGATGTCAACAGTGTCATGCGCGCGACCGCGTTACGCAGGGCGCCGACACGCTGAATCTCGGGCGCGATCTCTTTTCCGAACGCGGCTGCATGGGTTGCCATCGCTACGAAGGTTTCGATCGCGAAACGGATTCGCTGGCCACCACGCGCCAATTAATCGGGCAGCTTCAAGACCAGATCATCGCCAACGACAAGCAGATTCGTGCTCTCACGCTGAAAGCAGGCGACGAGAACACGAGCACGGAAGACGCCGAAAAACTGCTGGCTGAAGCAAACAGCGTCCGCGTAGGCAGTAGTCTGCTGGCGGCGCGGATCGATCAGTTGAACCTGCAAGCGAAGTACTTGATGCAGGACCAGAAGAAAGTTGGGCCGAACCTGAAAGACGTGCGCGTGAAGTTGCGCAAGGAGTGGGTGCCGGTCTGGCTGAACAATCCGCAGGGATTTCGGCCGGGCACGAAGATGCCGACGTTCTGGCGCTTTGCGGAGCACAAGGACGATGGCCCCGACATGCGCGACAAGGACGCAAACGATCAGATCAAAGCCATCTCCGCTTACCTGTGGCAGGACAGTTTCACCAACGCGCTGCCAGCACAGCCGCGCGGAAATGCCGGTCACGGAAAAGAGTTGTTTGAGAGTCGCGGTTGTCTCGCCTGTCACTCGATTGGCGAGGGCGACAGCAAGATGGGCGGCCACTTTGCCGCGAACCTCCAGCGCGTCGGCGAAAAGGCAAACTTCGACTACATCGTCCGCTGGATCTACAACCCGCGCGAACGCGTCGCGCCTTATTGCCCGCTGGAAAAACGCGACCTGACGCCCGAAGATTACTCCAAAAAGAACCTGCCGTTTGTTTTCGACACTGAACTGCATTCGCGCTGCCCGAACGACGGCGCGGAGTTGCAGGTGCAGAACATGACGGTGATGCCTAACTTCCGTCTCTCGGAAGCGGACGCGCGAGACGTTGCCACCTACCTCTTCTCGCTGTCGTCGCCGCCGAGTTACGAAGACGCTTCTTTCATGGACGATTCGAACCTGAAAGAGAAAGGCAAACTGCTGATCAAGCAGTACGGCTGCGCCGGGTGTCACGAAATCCGCGGGTTCGAAGATGAACAGCGCATCGGTAAGGAGCTCACGGTCGAAGGCGCGACGCCGATCGAGCGTTTGGACTTCGCGCTGCAAACGCATCACGCCGAAAACGGCGAAGACCCGTTAAAGCTTCATGAGAACGAACCGGAGAAGCCCTGGTACAACCACAAAGGCTTCTTCGAACGAAAAATCTGGCGGCCGTCGATCTACGACGTCGGCAAAGAGAAGGATCCGAAAGACAAACTGCGCATGCCGCAGCCGTACCTGACGGACGAGTGGCGCACTGCGCTCACGACGTTCCTGTTGGGCAGCGTCGGCAAGGAAGGCGCTAACGTGCCGACCTCGTTGTTCTACACGCCGCAGGACCAGCGAAGGCAGGACATTCAAAACGGCTGGTGGGTGATCAAGAAGTACAACTGTCAGGGATGTCACCAGCTTCAAGTCGGACAAAAATCGGTCGTCCAGGATCTGCCCTTCTACAAGACAGCGGAAGGTAAAGACTTGCTGCCGCCGCGTCTGACGAGTGAAGGCGCGCGCGTCGATCCGGCCTGGTTGTTGAAGTTTCTGCACGATCCGTCGTTGAGCGGGGAGAAGACGCCGGCGCAGCAACAACAGATCAACTCGCTGGCGCCCGCGCAGCAACAACAAAACAGCGCGCCGGCATCGCCGAACCCGCCGGTCGCCGCGCAAGCAGGCGCAGGGGGAGTTCCACAACCGGGAGCGCAGCCGACAGGATCACCGGCGACTGCCGCCGCTGGAGCCGCCAACCAGGGGCTTCGTTTGCGACAACAGCCCGGTCTCGATCGCAACGGCGTGCGTCCTTATCTCCAGTTCCGGATGCCGACGTTCAACTTCTCGCCGAACGAGTTGCAGATCCTGGTGCGGTTCTTCATGGCGATGTCGGGTCAGCAGGATCCGTACATCAAGGAGCCGCTGCAGCCGTTAACGTCGCAGGAGCGAATCGCGGCGCGCGACATGTTCACGTCCGGCACGCCGTGTTTGAAGTGTCACATGACGGGCGAGGCAGCACACGATGCGAGAGCCATTGCCCCCAACTTCCTGCTCGCAGGTGAGCGGCTGAAACCCGATTGGACGTTCCGCTGGCTGCTCGATCCGGCGCAGATCAGCCCCGGTACAGCGATGCCCGGCGGATTGTTCCGCAAGGAAGGCGAACGATGGGTGGTCAATCTACCCAACCCGCCAGCCAGCGCGGCTGATTATCACGGCGATCACGCCCACCTTCTGGTGCGCTACATGTTTCTGATGACGCCGGAAGAGCAGCGTGCCTTGTCGTCCGCCGGACCCGCGACAACGGCGGCGCCGGCGGCGGCGACCACGCAAAACCATGCGCGGGCGAAACGAAGAAGATCGAGTCAGCACCACCGGCGAGCGCGCATTCGTGCCGCGCTGGGCCGTGAGGCTGCGCGCGCTGTGAGCGCGGAATAGTATTAGCAGAACATGGATTTTACCGGCTGGTGGTAGTGAGCTAAATTGAGATTTTCTCTGCGTATTCTCAGCGTTCTCTGCGCTTCTGCGGTAAATCGGGTCGTTAAAACCGGTAACCGCAGAGCCGCAGAGAACGCTGAGATACGCAGCGTTGAAATAGGGCACTACCCGACTTGAAGTGCGCTCCGCGTTCATGCGGCTTCCGTGCTACAGTTAACGCGAAAGTCATCTTAGTTTGGAGGAATTGATATGAATAAGCAGACAAAGGTCTGGCTTGTCTTAGCGATTGCACTGTCTCTACTCGCGCTGGGCTCTGCCTGCGGCGGTGGAAAACAATCCGGAACAAATGAACCTGGCGGCACTACATCCGACGCCGGCGCAACGCCATACAGTGGTCCGACCGGCACGATCGCCGGCGTGATCAGCTACGAGGGAACGCCGCCCGCACCTACGAAGATCGACACCACGGCCGATGCCGCGTGCGGCAAAGCGAATCCCAACCTGATGACCGACCACACCATCGTCACCGATGGCAAACTGGCGAACGTGTTCGTCTACATCAAAGAAGGGACCGTCGACGCCGGTAAGAAGATTGCCGACTACAAGTGGGAGACTCCGTCCAACGTAGTCCAACTCGATCAGAGGGGTTGCCACTACACACCACACGTGTTCGGTGTGCAAACCAACCAAAAGATCAGCATCACGAACAGCGACCAAACTCAACACAACATTCACTGGATTCCGAGAGCGAACCCGGAGTGGAACCAGTCGCAGCCGAACGGCGCCCCGCCGATCGAAAAGACTTTTACTCGATCGGAGATCCTGGTTCCCGTGAAGTGCAACCAGCATCCGTGGATGAAGGCTTACATCGGCGTGATGCGCACTCCGTTCTTCGACGTCAGTGAAACCAACGGCACCTACGAAATCAAGAACGTGCCGCCGGGCAAGTACACCGTCGTAGCGTGGCGAGAAGGCGCCGGGAACGGTCAGGAGAAAACCTTCGAAGTGACCGTGCCGGCAAATGGCGCCGGAAAGGCTGACTTTTCGTTCGGCGGCGGCGCGGCGACGACCTCGACCAAGCCATCGTTGACGATGATGCCGGCGATCGAATTGCCGATGATGCACAAGTAAGGGTAGTTAGGAAGGTTCCCGCAAAGGCGCAAAGCCGCAAAGAAAACAAGAACGTTGAGCTCAAACACAACTTTGCGTCTTTGCGCCTTTGCGGGAAACCAACCAGCGTAGCTTCAATGAGCAAAGGTCTTAACCGTTTCGCCATTCTCGTCGCTTGCGCGACCTTTTTCCTGATCATTGCCGGAGCGCTCGTCACCAGCAACGACGCTGGACTCGCGACGTCTGACTGGCCGCTTTCGAACGGCAAGTTCTTCCCGCAAATGGTCGGAAACCTGTTCTGGGAACACGGTCACCGCATGATCGCCACCACTGTCGGCATGCTGACGATCGCGCTGGCCGTTTACATTCGTCTCAAAGAGAAAAGATTGTGGATCTGGCGGCTCGGGTTGTTTGCCCTGATGGCCGTCATCGCACAGGGAATACTCGGCGGCCTGACCGTGAAGATGATGCTGCCGTTACCGGTCTCAACCGCACACGCGACGCTGGCGCAACTCTTTTTCTGCACGACTGTGGGTCTCGCGGTCTTCACGTCGAGAAGCTGGATCGAAGCCCGCGTCCTGCCGGAAGAGAAGGGAGCTTTTCCGCTTCGTTACCTGTGCACGGCGGCGCTGGCCACGATCTTTCTGCAACTCATTCTCGGCGCGACGCTGCGCCACTCGGCAAAGTGGGACCAGCATCTGCCACTCGAGTTGATCCTGGCGCACATCGGCGGCGCGCTTGCCGTCACGATCACACTCGGCGCCACTTCGTTGAACGTGTTGCGGCGGCACAAAGGTGAAACGTTTCTGACGCGGCCCGCAACGATCGCGCTGGTGCTGCTCGTCGTGCAGTTGTTCCTTGGCGTTGCTGCGTATCTGACGCGTCTTGGTTCGCCAAACGATCCGCAACCGTTGCATCCGATGATCGGCGTGACTGTCGCGCACGTCGCCTGCGGTGCGCTCGTTTTCGCAACCACGATAGTTTTGACTTTAAGAACCTACAGGGTGCTTCCGGCCTCCGAAGCGGCGATGGAAATGGCTGCCAGGCCCCAGGAGTCGTAGCTTACGAATGGAAGAGTTTGCTATTGATCTACGTAGTCCGGCAGTCGCGGTAATCGAGCGGCCTCGTGTGTCGTTTCGGGAACGCGTCTCGGCCTACGTCGAACTCACAAAACCTCGAATTACGTTTTTGATTGTACTGACGGCGGCTGCCGGCTTTGCGCTCGCTTCAGTGGGACCAATCGATTACGCGGCGATGCTCAGCGCGATGTTCGGTATCGCGCTGTTATCTTCGGGAATCGCCACGCTCAATCAATACGCCGAGCGCGATCTCGACGGCTTGATGCGCCGCACCGCGACGCGTCCGCTGCCGGCCGGCAAACTCGCGCCGTGGGAGGCGCTGGCGTTTGGCGCCGTGATCACGATCGCCGCCGAAATCTATCTGCTTGTTTTCGTGAATCCGTTGACCGCACTGCTCGGTTTGACGGTGATCGCGGGTTACGTTTTCGCTTACACGCCGCTCAAAACGCGGACCTCTTTATCGACGATGGTGGGCGCGTTTCCCGGCGCGGTGCCGCCGTTGATCGGTTGGACCGCGGCGCGCGACGCGATCAGTATCGAAGGCTGGGTGTTGTTTGCGATTCTGTTCTTGTGGCAGTTCCCGCACTTCCTGGCGATCGCCTGGATGTATCGCGAAGATTACAGCCGCGCGGGAATCCTGATGTTGCCGGTTGTCGAACCTGACGGCCGCGTGACGGCGCAACAGATCGTGGTCTACACGCTGATGCTTCTACCAGTCAGCTTGTTGCCAACTGTTCTCGGAATGTCGGGCCGGATTTATCTAGCCGGCGCCGCGCTGCTCGGCTTGCTGTTTCTCTACAGCAGTCTGCGCGCGGCATTCTCAATGTCGCGGCAACAAGCGCGCAGGTTGCTGCTGGCATCGGTTCTCTATTTGCCGCTTCTGTTTATCTTAATGGTTCTGAATAGGCCCTAAGTTGAAGAACCGATCTCCGCGATCTCTGCGGCCCTCTGTGTTCTCAGCGTTTAGAGATGCGTGAGGCGCAGGTTAACGCAGAGGACACAGAGGGCCGCAGAGATCGCGGAGGTTTTTCAACTAGAGGCACTAGTAACTAAGGAGAGGTAACCGATGGGACGAGCTCTTGCGGTTATTATCTGGATCATCACACTACTTTCAGTGGTCCTGTTCGTCAGTAAGAAGTGGTGGTTTCCCGAGGCCATTTCCGAACACGCGCCTGCTCTGGATCGCCAGTTCCTGATCACGATACTGGTCGTCGGCATCTCTTTCACGGCCGCGCAGGTCGCTCTTGGCTGGGCGGTCTGGAAGTTTCGCGATACGGGCAAGCCGGGCGATCGCGCCGTCTATTCACACGGCAGCAACCGGCTGGAAGTGTTGTGGACGGTGATCACCGCGGTCATCTTCATCGCGCTGGCCGTGATGGGCCAAAGCGTGTGGGCCAACTTGCGTCTGCATGATGCGCCGCCGGGATCGTACACGGTCGAAGTCGTCGCGCAGCAGTTTCAGTGGAACTTCCACTACGCCGGCGCCGACAACAAGTTCGGCCGCACCGATCCGGCGCTGATCGACGATGGTTCGTTGAACTTCATTGGTCTCGATCCGGAAGACGCCGCTGGGCGCGACGACGCGGTGACCGCGGCCCTGGCGATTCCGGTAAACCGTCCGGTCGAACTGCGCCTGCGCTCGAAAGACGTCATTCACAATTTCTGGGTGCCGCAACTTCGGTTCAAACAGGATCTCGTGCCCGGCATGGAGATCAAGGTCCACTTCACTGCCAACAAAGTCGGGAAGTATGAACTGGCGTGCGCGGAGTTGTGCGGCCAGCTCCACTTCAAAATGAAGAGTTTCATGCTGGTGCTGCCGGACGACGAACTGAACTCGCTGCGAGCGTTGCCGCAGGTCGAGTTTCAGGCGCGTATGGCAGAGTTGCTGAACAAGTATCAGTTGCCAACTAAGTAGTTCTTGAATCCGTGTTCCCGTAAGTTGTCGAGATAGCTTAACGAGGAGAATCGACGAATGTCAGGTGAAATTCACGAGGGCGTACACAGGCATCCGGCGCCAACAAGCTTCATCCGCAAGTACATTTTCAGCATCGACCACAAGGTCATCGGCATTCAGTACATCATGCTGGCGCTCGCTGCCGTGATCGTAGGCATGTTGATGTCGCTGCTGATGCGCCTGAACTTGTCCTGGCCGACGACCAATTGGCCCATTCTGGAAACGTTGTTTCCTACGGGCGCGCCGGGCGGCATCATGACTCCCGAGTTTTACCTGTCGCTCGTGACGATGCACGGCACGATCATGGTCTTCTTCGTGCTCACGACTGCGCCGCAGGGCGGTTTCGGAAACTACTTTCTCCCGATCCAGATTGGCGCCGAAGACATGGCGTTTCCGGTGCTGAACATGTTGTCGTTCTGGGTGACGTTCGTGGGCTTCATCGTCATCCTGCTGGCGATCTTCGTCGAAGGCAACCAGGGGCTGGGCGAATGGTTCGTGGTGTTTGGCGATTCATTCAGAGGAGGCAGCGGCACTGTTGGGCCAATCGGCGGCTGGACTGGTTACGCGCCGCTCAGTGCGCTCGGAAGGATCGCGGGTCCGGGCCAGGGCGCGGGCATGAACCTGTGGGTGATCAGCATCGCGATCTTCTGCGTCGGCTCGTTGCTCGGCGCGCTCAACTTCATCACGACGCTGCTGAACATGCGCACCAAAGGCATGTCGCTCATGCGCATGCCGCTCACTTGCTGGGCGTGGTTTACGACCGCCGTGCTGGCGCTGCTTTCGTTCCCAGTGTTGCTCGGCGGCGGCATCCTGTTGCTGCTCGATCGCATTGCCGGAACCAGCTTTTTCATTCCCGGCGGACTCTACGTCAGCGGTATTCTTTCGGGCAGCAATCCAAACTTCCCGCTGCACACCGGCGGTTCGCCGATTCTCTGGCAACACTTGTTCTGGTTCTTCGGACACCCGGAAGTCTACATCGCGATCCTGCCCGGCATGGGCGCGACGTCGCACATCCTCGCGACGTTCGCACGCAAACCGGTGTTTGGTTACCGCGCGATGGTCTTTGCGATCTTCGCGATCGGACTGCTCGGGTTCTTCGTTTGGGGCCACCACATGTTCATCAGCGGCATGAGCCCTTACTCAGCGGTCGCGTTTTCAATTCTGACGCTGTCGATCGGCGTTCCTTCCGCGGTCAAGACTTTTAACTGGCTGGGAACGTTGTGGGGGGCGAGGATTCGCTTCACGACGGCGATGCTGTTTGCGCTCGGATTCGTTTCGCTGTTCGTCGCGGGCGGAATCACCGGGTTGATACTCGGGCAGAGTTCGCTGGACCTGGCGATGCACGACACTTACATCGTCACCGCGCACTTCCACCTCGTGATGGGCGTCGCGTCAATCTTCGGCATGTTTGCGGCGACGTATTTCTGGTTCCCGAAGATGTTCGGGCGGTACATGAATGAAAAGATCGGCAAGCTGCATTTCTGGGTGACGTTTTGCGGCGTGTACGCGATCTTCGTGCCGATGCACGTGATGGGAATCCAGGGCATGCCGCGCCGCTTCGCGAGTTTTGGCGAGTACGAGTTTCTGGCGTCGCTGCATCCGCTCGTCGTGTTTGTTTCAGTAGCGGCAATCATCACGATCGCGGTGCAGTTCCTTTTCTACTTCAACGTGTTCTGGAGCATCTTCAAAGGCGAAAAAGCCGGCGACAATCCGTGGGAAGCGACGACGCTGGAATGGAACACCTCGTCGCCGCCGCCGCACGACAACTTTGCCGGCGTGTTACCAACGGTCTATCACGGCCCCTACGAGTTTGCGGTACCTGGCGCGCCGAAAGACTACGTGATGCAGACTGATATCGAAGCAGAGGTGCCAGGCGAAAATGGCCACAATGGTCACAAGCACTAGACCACCGGCAATCAAAAAAGGCGCCGGCAGTGGACCCGGCTTTCCGGGACCAAACGGCAACGGCTCGAAACGCGGCGGCAGCTTTCGCGATCCGGAGTCGCATGCCAACCGGTATCGCATCGGCATGTGGGTCGGACTCGCATCCGTGACGATGATGTTCACGTCGCTGAGCAGCGCCTACATCGTGCGCGCGTCGACTGCGAATGATTGGGCCGCGTTGCCGATGCCGCGGGTGCTGATCGCGAGCACGATCTTGATTCTGGCGAGCAGCGTCACGCTCGAACTGGCGCGCCGGAAGTTGAAAGCGTCGGAGACCAGAGCCTACACGAAGTGGGTCGTTATCACTGTCGCGCTCGGCCTCGGATTTCTGGCGTCGCAGGTGTTTGCCTGGCGGCAACTCAAGGCATGGGGACTTTATCTCTCGAGCAATCCCCACAGTTCTTTCTTCTACCTGCTGACTGGGGCGCACGCGGTGCACCTGGCGGGAGGTTTACTCGGACTCAGTTTCCTGTGGCTTCGTTCGCGATGGATCACCACCGAAGCCGCGGTGATCAAGAAACGCCAGGCTTCGACCGACGCCGTCGCGATTTACTGGCATTTCATGGACGCTCTTTGGATCTACCTATTCCTACTCCTATTCCTTTGGAGGTGACAGGGTGAGCACTGAAGCACGTGCAGACTTTTTTCCGGCAGCGGATTGGGAAGGCGGCGCCCTCCCTTATCGAGTCGGTCATCGTAAGCTGGGGATGTGGCTGTTCATCGTCTCCGACTCGCTGACGTTTTCCGCGCTTCTTATCGGTTACAGTTATCTGCGCGCGTCGAACGTTTGGCCCACGCCGTTTCCGTTCTACCCGAGCATCGTCTTTGCCTCGGTGATGACGTTCTGCCTGCTGTCGTCGAGCTTGACGATGGTGTTTGGCGTGTCTGCCTCGAGCAAGGGCGACAAAGCGAAGGCGCGGAAGTGGATCCTGGCGACGATATTTTTCGGTGCCGCGTTCATCGTGCTCCACTTGATCGAGTGGAACCACCTGATTCACGAGGGAATGCGGCCGTTCTACCTGCCCGAACATTGGGCCAAGGTGTTTACCACGACTGACGGCGTGCCGCCGAGTCCGCTGTTTGGCGCGACGTTCTTCACGATCACCGGCTTGCACATGTTTCACGTCGCCACGGGCGTGATTTACCTGTTGGTCGTGTCGGCCCGGATCAAGAAACTCAAGCATGAAGACGTCGAGATCAGTGGCCTTTACTGGCACTTCGTCGACCTGGTTTGGATGTTTGTTTTCCCGTTGATCTACATCATGTCCGTCGACATGCATAATCTTCTGGGTGGCGGCGGCCACTGAGCCACGGAGGCGACGCGAATGAACGCACACGCACACGCAGACGAACATTTTGCCGGCAGCAACAAGTTGTTCATCTCCATCTGGGTTTGGCTGGTGATATTGACGCTCATCGAGATCTTCCTGGCCTATAAAACGATGTCGACCCACGTGATGCTGACCATCCTGCTCGGCTTGTCGATCATCAAGGCGGCGCTCATCATGGCTTACTTCATGCACTTGAAGTTTGAGCGGTTGAGCTTGATTCTGACTTTGGTGCCGATGCTGGTAGTCTGTATTCTGCTGTTGTTTGTATTTTTCCCCGACAGTTATCGGTCGATTGGTTTGCGGTACCAGTTCAAGCAGCCGCAGCCGGTGGCGCCGGCGCCGCTCGAGGAACCGTAATGAATTTGCGCGGATGGCGATCGTTGTTGTTTGTCGTGTTGGCGGCGGGCGTACTGCTGCTCTTCACAGGTGTTGACGCGGAAGCACAGTGTTCGATGTGCCGCGCCGCGCTGACAAACTCGTCGAATGCTCGCTTCATTCGCGGACTGAATTTGGGCGTGCTGGTGTTGTTGGTACCGCCGGTCACTATATTTTGTTCCGTCTTCATATTGTTGAGACGGTATAGAAACACGGATTGAACGGATGGCTGACGATAATCCCCTTGCACTCGATGTCGAGAGACAAACGACGCGCGGGCGTCAGTGTCCGCGTTGCGGCGGGAAGATTATTCCGTCGAACCGCGCGGTGTACGAGGCGACGGCAAATCCGGAGGGTGCGTTTCCGATTTGGCAGTGCGAACGGTGCGGATACGAGGAAGTTAACGAACGAAAGAAGCCGGCTGGCAAAGCGCGGCACTGATCGCGTTTTTGGTTTTTGGTTTTCGGTCTTTGGCCTTAGGTCTTTGTACTTTGTGCTTGGTTCTTTGCCAAAGGCCCAAGCCCGAAGACCCAAGACCAAAGTCCCAAGACCTTCTTATTAACTGATGAGCAAAGAACTTGGACTGCTGAACATTCTCTGCATCCTGGCGGCGCTGGGTTTTCTGGCGGTCATCGTTATCAGCGTCGTTCTTTCCGGTGACTTTTTCACTACCGACAACCTGTTTGTGATCACGGTTTGTCTGGTGATGGCGTTGATGTTTGCCGTCAATCCGTTGCTTTATCTGAAGTCGGAAGGCAAGTTGCCGGTGCCGTTCATGAAGCGCGCGGCTGCCGGAGCTGGAGGCGCCAATTCGGTAGGCGGCGCCAATTGGGGTCAGATGAGATCTGCTTCGGCCACGCCTCCACTGCTCGACGCAAAAGGCCGTGCCGTCCCTCCCGACGTGAAAGCCATGGTCACGCGCATGAACCAGTCCCAGGTTAAGGAATAACGCTGCGGCTCAAGTTATGGGACTGGCGCAGCGGCTCTGCCGCCTGATGTGAGGCGAGGCTATGCCTCGCCGGACGACTGAATAAAAAGCTGGGCTATGCCCTCGGTTTTCGATCGTGGATGAGTTGACCAGGAAAGTGTTGGGGAGCTTCGCGCACTGGCGCAAAGAGACACTCGATCTGCACGAGTTATTCGAAGCCGGTGGCAACGATCCCGACACGCGCACGGCCGTTTTCGACATTGTCGAGCGACTCGTAAAAGAAGGTCTCCTGAACGAAGAGGGAAACGACTTCTATTCGTTAACTGAAAAAGGCAAGCAAGCCGCCGCGCAAAAGTAGCAATCTGTGTTGTCCCCCGAGTTCATCTCGTACCTGCCCCACGTCAACGCCTGTCTGAACGGCACCAGCGCAGTGCTTTTATTCACCGGCTACGGCTTCATCCGCGCCCGCAACATCGCGGCCCATCGTGCGTGCCAACTGGCGGCGCTCGTCGTCTCGCTCCTGTTTCTCGCTTCCTATCTGACGTATCACTTCCATCACGGCGCGACACGTTTTCAGGGAACAGGCTTGGTCCGCCCCATCTATTTCACGATTCTGCTGACCCATACGATCCTGGCGATTGTGATCGTCCCCTTCGTGGCGCTGACGTTCTATCGCGCCTTTCGCAACGACTTCATGCGCCACCGGCGCATCGCACGCATAACCCTCCCGCTGTGGCTTTACGTGTCGATCACCGGCGTGATCGTTTACCTTATGCTTTACCAGATCTACCCCTCCTGAGTTACTTCGATGACTGAAGTCGGCGGCAACGGCAACCATCCTGGAATTCGTGCGGTCGAGCCCCGGCGCGCGCCGGGATCGCGATGGATCCTGTTTCTCGCAGTGCTCTTCGTCGTTGCGACTTTCCTCGCCTGGTACTTCACCTGGTTCGGCCGCGAACTGTCAGACGCAGACATCGCAAAGTATCTGAACGACGATAAAAACCCGCGCCACGTCCAGCACGCACTGTCGCAGATCCAAAAACAAATCGAGCGCGGCGACGCCAACGCAAAAACGTGGTACCCGCAGCTCATTGCGCTCAGCAACAATCCGGAGACGGAGTATCGACTGACGGTCGCCTGGGTGATGGGTTTCGACAACAAGTCGCCGGAGTTTCACGAAGCGCTGAAGAGACTGGTCCAGGATCAGGAGCCGCTGGTACGACGAAACGCAGCGTTGGCCCTGGTCACGTTCAACGATCCGAGCGGGCACAACGAAGTGCTTGCGATCCTGAGCCCGTATCCGGTGCGGGCGCCGGCAAGCGGCGTAGTCGCGAGTAGTTTGAAAGAAGATGCCGAGGTTTCGCGCACCGCGTTGCTGGCGCGTATTCAGGAGCCTGACGGAAAGGTGATCGAGTTGCGATCGCCGCTGCCGGGCCGGGTCAACAAGATTCTGAAGACAAACGGCGCGCAGGTCTCAGCCGGCGACGAAGTGTTGAGTCTCAACTCCGATGAGGCGAGCGTGTGGGAAGCGTTGCGTGCGTTGACGATTATCGGGACGAAAGAAGATCTGCCGCTGGTCCAGGGCTACGCCTCATCACCCTACAAACGGATCCGAGAACAGGCAGACCACACCGTAAAAGCAATTCAAAGCAGGAGCGCGAACTAAGCGGGCGGGGCAGGTGGCGCGTCCGGCAGCGTGATGCCGTGCAGCGCTTCCCAGTCGTCGGTCGGCACCATCTCGATCGCGTCCCACGGACAGCCATCGAGAAACGCGCCGTCGGGACCTTTGCTGGTGCACTTCTGGCAGCCGATGCAGAGATAAGGATCGACTTCGATACGTCCAAACGGCGGATGGTCCTCGTCCGGGACCCAGAACATGCAGGCTTCGATCGGACAATACTCGATACACGCCGGCGATCCGGAGCAGCCCGTGCAGCAGTCGGTGGTGATCGCCAGAATGCGCGGCCGCTTCTTGCGCGTCGCCTTTCCATCGCCCTCCGACATCGGCCAGTGTTTGTCTACGATATCGAACATCCGTTTTGCGCCTCGTGTTCCGTTTGCAAGATCGTGGCTCGACTCTAACATAGCTTTGCGGATTTCCTCAACTATTTGTGTCGATTGAGGTTCCGGCTTGGTTGGTGCGTCTATCCGCGTTAGAAGTTAAAGCTGAGACCAACACGGAGGATGCCAACATGGAAGTAGTAACAGGTGTGTTTGAATCGCGGGGTGACGCGGAGAAGGCGATTAATCAGTTACGAAGTTTGGGGATACCGCAGGACAAGATCGGGCTGATTACGCCCGAGTCGCGGCCGGAAACAGTCGAGCGGGCCGTGCCGGTTACTGACACTGAAGAGCCGGGCATGGGCCGGGCCATGGGTGCCGCAGTTGGCGGCGCGATGGGCGCGGCGGGCGGCGCGACCCTGGGGCTCGCGGCTGCGAGTTTGGCGGTGCCGGGCGTTGGGCCAGTGATCGCTTTTGGACTGGTAGGCGCAGCCTTACTGGGAACAGTCGGCGCCGCAGCCGGTGCGGCTGTGGGAGATACCGTTGAGGAACAGCTTGGCGAAGGAGTGCCGCACGAAGACGTGTTTCTCTACGAAGATGCCTTGCGCCACGGACGCTCGGTCGTGATCGCGTACGTTGATGACGATCGCGAGGGCAAGGCTCGCGAAGTCATCGAGAATTCTGGCGCGTCGAACATCGAAACACTTCGCGAACAGTGGTGGGGCGAGTTGCGCGACGAAGAAAGAACTTACTACCACCGGGACGGACGCGACTTCGATCGCGACGAGGCGACGTACCGCCGAGGTTTTCAGGCCGCTCTGCATCCGCGTCATCGCGGAAAGGTCTACACTGACGTCGAAGAAGACCTGAGAAAAGCCTACAATGAAACCGAACTTGACACCGGCTTCCGCGAAGGGTATGAACGCGGCTTGGCTTATCACGGTAGGTATCGAGAGAGGCGCAACGATTGAAGGATTTCCTGCTGAACGCTTTGGTCCTGATCGCAATCCTCGGCGGGGCAGCGTTCATCACGAACTGGTTTGCGCGAACAATGTACGTTCGATGTGCAGCATGCGGCACTCTGAATGCGCGACGGCGCGACGAGTGCCGCTCTTGTCAGACAGAACTCCGTTAGATTGAATCCGTGTTAACGCGGCACTTGCGTTAGCGGTACGCACATAGAAAACACGGACAACAACAAAATCATGTCAATACCCCCTGAATGGCGCACGCACGCCGAAAATACCGACTATCGCGAAACACCCAACTATGACGACACGATCGCGTACGCGCGTCGACTGGCCCACGCTTCGGCGGCGATCGACTATCGCGGCTTCGGATACAGCGGGCAGGGTCGTGAACTGCCGCTCATAGTCGCGTCGGAAACCGGCGTCTTCACGCCGGAAGCCGCGCACGCACAGGGAAAAGTAGTCGTGCTGGTCCAGGCGTGCATTCACGCCGGCGAGCCTGACGGCAAAGACGCCGGCTTCGCATTACTACGCGACGTCGCGATCACCAAAACCGCGGCCGGAATTCTCGAAAACGCCGTCCTGCTTTTCATCCCGATCTACAACACCGACGGACACGAACGCGCCACCCGCTACAACCGCATCAACCAGAATGGTCCGGAAGAAATGGGCTGGCGCACAACCAGCACTTACCAAAACCTCAACCGCGACTACATGAAAGCCGACACGCCGGAAACGCGTGCCTGGCTCAACCTTTGGAATGAGTGGGACCCGGACCTCTTCATCGATTGTCACGTGACAGACGGCGCCGACTATCGCTGCAACATCACCTATCATCACGAACACCACGCGGGAGTCGACGACGAGATCGTCGCCTGGGAGCGCGATGTATTCGGCGGTCGCGTTGCTCCGGCGACCGAATCGGCCGGCAATCTTATCTCGTGGTACCTCGAGTTTATCGACAACCGCGATCTGCCGCGCGGCACACGAGACTTCCAGGGCTCGCCGCGCTTCTCGACCGGTTATGTGCCCGTCAGAAACCGTCCCGGCATTCTGATCGAGACGCACATGATCAAAGACTATCGATCGCGCGTGATCGGGACGTACGATTTTCTTCGCGCCGCGTTGACCGAAGTGAATCGCGAACCCGCGCGGCTCAAACAACTCGGACGCGAAGCTGACGAACGAACAGTCGCCGTGGGAAGCGACTACGATCCCGCCCGTTTGTATCCGCTCGATTTCGAGACCACCGATGATGCGAGGCCTTTTGCAGTGAGGGCTTTCCAATACGAAACTGATGAGAGTGAAGTGTCCGGCGATCTGCGTGTGGTTTACGGACGCGAGCCACTCGACTTGACCGTGCCGATGTACGACACGTTTCGCGTTACTCGCGCCGTCGCGCCACCGCTCGCGTACATCGTGCCGGTGCAATGGAGTGATGTGATCGAAGTATTGAAAGCGCACGGTCTGGAGACGCACACGCTCTTCGAAGCGAAAGAGATCGAAGTTGAGAGTTATCGATTTACGAACGTGATCTGGCCGGCTGGTCCATTCGAAGGCCGCCACATGCCGCGGTTCGACGTAGAACGAATAACCGAGAAGCGCGTCTTTCACGCCGGCTCACTCGTCGTGCCGGTGGCCCAGCGCCTGGCGAAGGTCGCGATCAATTTGTTGGAGCCAGAAGCGCCGGATTCGTTCGCGCGTTGGGGTTTCTTCAACGCGATCTTCGAAGAGAAAGAGTACGGCGAGCCATACGTGCTCGAAGCGCTGGCCCGAGAAATGATGGCCGGCGATCCCGCACTGAAGCAGGAGTTCGAACAGTTGTTGGCGACCGACGCAGACTTCGCCGCCAGCCCGTTAGAACGCTTGCGCTTCTTTCACAAACGTTCGCCCTACTGGGATCCACAAATGAATCTCTATCCAGTAGGGCGAATCGTCATTGCGTTCGATCTACCATTTGTCTAAACCGAAGACGCCCGACCTAATCGGCCGGATGACAACGGGTAGCGTCGGGCGTCGCGAGCAGGGCAAACAGTGTGCAGTTTGCCTAAACGACGGTACGTCGTCCTCCGATGATGTTAATAAGTAGCACCACGAGTGCTAACACCAGCAAGATATGAATGAACCCGCCAACCGTGTAGCTGCTCACTACGCCGAGTAACCACAGGACCAACAGGATTACAAAAATCGTCCAAAGCATTTCGTTCTCCTCCTTTTGTCAACCCACGTCCAAGTTTGCGCTGATAACAAAAGCAATCGCCGGGGAGATGAGCAACGAGCATGCCGTCACTCGACGCGCAATTTTTCAGGCATTTAGGCGAGATCGTCGTCGGATTGCGTATGAAAACATGCCAGTGCGGAGCCTGAGGCGTAATGATCTGTGGTCACATTTCACGAATCTGTTCTGGACTTCACATATTCGTCGCTGTTAAAGTGAACAGCGGCGTTCGCCGCGGTCGCGACCCTTCCTTAGAAGTTCTGTCGCATTCCAAAACCCGATTCTTTGTGCTTTTGAAGTTTTGTTCTGCCTTCGGACGATGCTCCGCCGGCATTTTGGAGGTTTTTTTGTATGCCAACCCCCTCGCCACGCGTATCGGTTCGCACTCGCAAAGTCGCGCTGATAACCATGGGCGTCATCACGTTCTCCCTCGTAGTTGCCGCTACGGTCGTAACTTATCAACGCCGGCAACCGCCGGTGCAAACGATCAACTACTCGCAGCTCTACAATCTTGCTGAAACCAGCGGCGCCGTCGCGTTGCAGGTTGAGGGCGAAACGCTGACTGTGACGAGAAGCGACGGTTCGCGCCAGGTGGCCACGGTCACCGGCGAAACGGCGCAACACGAGATCGTTCAACTGTTTCGCAAGCAGAACGTGCCGGTCGAATTTCGTCCGTTGCAGCCGGGTTTCCTCGTAAGTTCGCTGAACTGGGTGCTGCCCGTGCTCACGCTCGCCTTCATCGGATTTGCCGCCTGGCGGATTTATTCCAGCATGAGCGGCAAAGGCTCGTTTGAACTGACGGACCACAACGGCCAGCAGGACGTTGGCTTTGACGACGTCGCCGGCGTTGACGAAGCGCGCGCCGAACTGAGCGAGACGATCGAGTTTCTCCGCAATCCGGAACGGTTCAGCCGTCTCGGCGGGCGCGTGCCGCGCGGCATTCTGCTTTACGGCCCGCCGGGAACGGGCAAGACGTTGCTGGCGCGAGCGGCTGCGAAAGAAGCCGGCGTTGCGTTTCTCGCCGCATCGGGATCGAGTTTTCAGGAGAAGTTTGCCGGCCTGGGCGCCGCGCGCGTTCGACATCTCTTCAACAAAGGCCGGAAGCTCTCGCCGTGCATCATCTTTATCGACGAGATCGACGCACTGGGACGACAGCGTGGCCGTGGCGGTGATTCGGCAGCCGCCGATCAGGATCAGACGCTGAACCAGCTACTCGTCGAGTTGGACGGTTTCGATCAGTCGAGCGCCGTGGTCGTGATTGCTTCGACCAACCGTCCCGACATTCTCGATCGGGCGTTGACGCGTCCCGGACGTTTCGATCGCGAGATCGCAGTTGACCTCGCGGACGTCGGGGGCAGGGAAGCGATACTGAAAGTTCATGCGCGCAACCTGAAACTCGAAGATGGTCTGGATCTGCAATGGATCGCGCGCGGCACGCCGGGTTTTTCGGGCGCCGAGTTGGCGAACCTCATGAACGAGGCCGCGATTGCGGCAACGCGTGACGATGCCGAAGCCGTCGGCCGCAAGCACATCGAGTTTGCGCGCGATCGCATACTGATGGGCGCGGAACGCCAGGGCTTCATGATGGACGACGACGAGCGCTACGCCACGGCCGTTCACGAAGCCGGACACGTCGCGGTCGGATTGGCAGTCGAGAACGGCGATCCGATTCACAAAGTATCGATTCTTCCTCGTGGACGCGCGCTCGGCGTGACGCAGTCGCTGCCTGAACGCGATCGCTTCATGAAGAAACGCGAGTACCTTGAAGATCAGATTGCGCTGCTGTTGGGCGGCCGGGCGGCCGAACAGATCCTGCTTTCGACGATGACTGCCGGTGCTTCAAACGACATCGAGCGCGCCGTCGAGATCGCGCGCAAGATGGTCAGCGAGTTTGGCATGAGCCGTCTCGGGCCGATTCATCTTGGCAACGGCGATCAGCCGACCAGTCAGAATCTGTTGGATCGGATCGAGGAAGCGACCAACGAACTCATCAACGAGCAACTCGAGCGCGCCCGCGACATCGTGAGTGCCGAGCGCGAGTCGATCGGGCGTTTGGTTGAGTTGTTGATGGAACGCGACACGCTCGATGCCGAAGAGATACTGAGTTGTTTCAGGGGCAAGAATGTGAGGGCGGCGTAAACACGGATTTAGGTTGAAATGTGAATTCGGCGGTCGTGGTCCCGGGTGACCAGGGCCACGCCGCCGAAGATCAGCACCGCCGCGAAGATCGTGCGCCAGTTCCATTTCTCACCAAGGAACAGCGGCGCGAAGCCGAAAGCGATCAGCGGTTGAAGGTAGATGTAGATCGCGACCATGCTCGGCGGCACGCGTGTTAATGCCCAGGCGTTCAGGTAATAGGCGAGGACTGTCGGGAAGATGATGATGAACCCGACTGCCAGCCACACACCGGCGCTGATCGCCGCCAGATTTTCTCTCTGCAACGAGTAGATCCCGACCGGGACAGTCACCAGCGAGCCCACCAGAAAAATCCACGTCACCACATTCAACGCGCCGTATCGTTCCACGAGGCTCTTCGAGATCACGATGTAGAGCGCGTACAGAAACGAGTTCGTCAGAATCAGCAGGTTGCCGGCGGTCGTGCTCCCGGTGAGATTTGCGTGCAACGGATTTATCAGGTAAACAACGCCGGCCGCCGAGAGCAGGACGCCGATCAAAGTCTTCAACGACCCTCGCTCATAGCCCAGCAGGATGCTGAAAGCCAGTGCGTAAACTGGAATCGTCGTGCTCAGGATCTCGGCGTTGATTACCGTCGTTAACGACAGACCCTTCACGAACAAAAACTGATTGCCGACGATGCCGAGCATGCTGCAAAGCGTGAGTACGACGATGTCCTTCACCGGCATTCGCAGCAGCGGAGTGAGGCGGCGTTGCACTAAAGCGAACAACAGCGCGGCGCCCGCCAGTCGCAGCGCGACGAGGCTCGTCGACGACATCGAACGCAGCACGAACTTGCCGAAGATGGGCCAGATCCCGAACAGGATCTGGACGGTGACGAGTACGAGGTGAGGCTTGAACCGGCTGCTCATACCACGAGGTAGAGCGGATTCTCCAGAATTTTCTTGAACGTTTGCAGGAACTTCGCGCCGGTAGCGCCGTCGATGACGCGGTGATCGCACGACATTGTGACGCGCATCATCTGTTTGACGACGACCTGGTTATCGCGCACGACCGGTTTCGGCGCCATCGCGCCAATGGCAATGATTGCGCCTTCCGGCGGATTGATCACGGCCGTGAATTCGTCGATGCCGAACATGCCGAGATTGCTGATCGAGAATGTGGCGCCGGTGTATTCCTCGGGCTTGAGTTTCTTCGAGCGGGCGCGTTCGGCGAGTTCCCGGACTTCGCCGGCGATCTGACTCAACGACTTCTGATCGGCCGCGCGAACGACAGGCGTGATCAAGCCGTCTTCGATGGCTACCGCGACGCCGATGTCGGCGTGCTTGTAGTAACGAATGAATTTCTCCTGAAACGATGCGTTGACCTGCGGATGTTGCATCAGGGCGGCGGCGGTGCACTTGATGATGATGTCGTTGATGGAGATCTTGAGATCGGGATCGAGCGCCTTGATGCTTTCGCGCATTTCGGCGGCGCGGTCCATTTCGATGTCGACGGTCAGGAAGAAGTGCGGCACCGGGCCGATTGACGTAACGAGCCGTTTGGCGATGGTCTGTCGTATTTGGGTGGCTGGTTCGTCGCGATACCCGGACGCAGTGGTAACTTCCGCACGCTGTGCCGGTTTGCTCAGCGCTGCTTCGATGTCTCTCTTGATTATGCGTCCGCTTGGGCCACTTCCTTGAATAGTACGCAGATCCAAGCCTGAATCCGCGGCCATTCGTGCCGCCAGCGGCGAGACGATCATTCTGCCTTTATCCGTGTTTCCATTCGTCGTGGCAGCAGGTGGTGGCGGAGGTGGCGGAGGTGGCGGTTCCTCGGCTTTGGCAGGTTCAGCCGGTTTCGGTTCAGGTTTCTTTTCAGTCGCCGGTGCCGGAGCCTCAGCAAGGACCGAAGCGATGTCTTCGTTTGGCTCGCCGATGACGGCGATGAGCTGCCCCAACGGCGCTGACTCGCCTTCGTTAATCAGAATCTTTCGCAGGACCCCATTCGCAAGGGCCTGCATTTCCATCGTCGCCTTGTCGGTGTCGATCTCCGCGAGTGGCTCGCCCATGGAGACCTTGTCTCCTTCTTTCTTCAACCATCTCGCGATCTGTCCCTCCTCCATCGTCGGAGAGAGTTTCGGCATGATTACCTTGCTGGCCATTCGGCTCCCTTACTTGTGCAATCGTCTTTAATCGAGATACGCAACTTCGCGCACCGCCGCAATGATCCGCTCGACGTCCGGCACCGCGAGCTGTTCGAGGTTCTTCGCGTACGGCATCGGCACATCTGCTCCGGAGATCCGCTTCACCGGCGCGTCGAGATAATCAAACGCCCGCTCCATGATCTCGTGACTGATCTCGGCGTTCACGCTGCAAAGCGGATGCGACTCTTCCGCCAACACCACGCGGTTTGTCTTCTTCACTGACTCGACGATCGTGTCGATATCCAGCGGCCGGATCGTGCGCGGGTCGATCACTTCGCAGGAAACACCCTGCTCCCGAAGCTGCTCGGCAGCCTGTAACGCGAGCGGAACCATGAGTGATCGCGCGACAATCGTGCAGTCAGTTCCTGCTCGCTTTACATCGGCGACGCCGAGCGGGATCGTGAAATCCGGATCGTCCGGAACCTCGCCTTTGAGACCGTACATCCGTTCCTGCTCGATGAAGATCACGGGATCGTCATCACGGATCGACGACTTCAGCAGTCCCTTGGCGTCGGCCGGAGTGGACGGCATGACCACCTTCAGTCCCGGGAAGTATGCGTACCACGATTCGAGCGCCTGCGAGTGCTGAGACGAGACCTGTAACGCGGTGCCGCCCGGACCGCGAAAAACAATCGGGATGTTGAACTGTCCGCCCGACATGTAAAGCATCTTGGCGGCGGAGTTGATGATCTGATCGGTCGCGAGGATCGAGAAGTTGAACGTCATGAACTCAACTATCGGCCGCAGTCCGGCCATCGCCGCGCCCACTCCGAGTCCGGCAAAACCGAGTTCGGTGATCGGCGTATCGATTACTCTCTTGCCGCCAAATTCTTTAAGCAGCCCGCGGGTGACTTTGTAAGCTCCATCGTATTCGGCGACTTCCTCGCCCATGATGAACACCTTTTCATCGCGGGCCAACTCTTCCCGGATCGCCTGATTGAGCGCATCGCGTATTGTAAGTGTCGGCATTTTTAACGAATGGTCCTGCTCTGGCCTGTCTCGATTGGATTGGCGTAGACGTCGGTGTAAAGCTCTTCAGGTTCAGGGAAGGGACTGTCCTCGGCGAACCGCACGGCGTCTTCAACCTCTTCACGCACTTCCTGGTTGAGCTTTTCGAGAGTCGCCTCGTCAGTAATCTGTGCTTCGATCAAGTTGGCGGCGAAAAGTTTGATCGGATCGCGCTCCTGGTATTTCTCGATTTCCGCTCGGGTACGATACTTTCCCGGGTCAGACATCGAGTGGCCCATGAAACGATAAGTGCTGATTTCGAGTAATGTCGGCAGATACTGTTTGCGGGCACGCTCGACGGCCCGCACCGTGGCTTCACGAATCGCCAGCACGTCCATGCCGTCGACAAACTCTGAGGCGATCTCGTAGGCGCAAGCCTTCTGCGCGATGTCTCGTAGCGACATCGCCCGAGCAACCGAGGTGCCCATTCCGTACTGATTGTTTTCGCAAATGTAGATGCAGGGAAGCTTCCATAGTTGGGCCATGTTCAGCGATTCGTGAAACGCGCCCTGGTTTACCGCGGCTTCGCCAAAAAAGCAGAGCGTGACCCGGTCAGTGCCCTGATATATCGAAGCGAAAGCGGTCCCGGTCGCCAGCGGGATCTGACCGCCGACGATCGCATGGCCGCCAAGGAAATTCACTTCCTTGTCGAACATGTGCATCGACCCGCCTTTGCCCTTCGAACATCCGGTTGCCTTGCCGTAAAGTTCGGCCATGATCGACCGCGCCGACATTCCCTTGGCCAGCGCCTGGCCGTGTTCACGATAACTTCCGAGGACGTAATCGTCTTTGCGGATCGCGGAGATCGTGCCCACGGCGACCGCTTCCTGCCCGATGTAAAGGTGACAAAAGCCGCCGATCTTGCCGGCGACATACACTTCCGCCGCCTTCTCTTCGAAGCGCCGGATCAGGATCATCTGGCGATAAAGATCGATGAGTTGGTTCGGCTCGAGGCCGCCCAGACGGTCCTTTTGGCGTTCTTTGGCCTGGTCTCTTTCCCGAGCGAGTTTCTTTTTGTCGAGGTCTTTGGGTGGATCGATCACGCCGGTCGAACTTTGTTCATCCGCTCCGGCTCTCGAAGGCGGTGCTGCTGATTGTTTACTCATGGGTTGAAATGCCGGGAATTATAGCCACTTACCACAAAAGGCACAAAAGGCACATAAGGCACAAAGAAAGCAGAGTGAGAGAAAGGAAGATTAACCTCACCTTCTTTTAACTTTATTTCAGCCTGTGCCTTAACTTTATTTCAGCCTGTGCCTTTTGTGGGTTTTGTGCCTTTTGTGATTACTTTTTTGCGGTTAGGTCATCATGTCGATGGCGCTCAACCGGGACCCGGCGACGGTGAGAACGGTCTTGCGACCGTGTTTGTCCTGCTGCATGCGCCGGGCGGCGGCGGTCAGCAACTCTTCGCTCGTCTCTCCATCGTCCGGGAAACACGCGACGCCGATACTCACGCCCAACCCGATCAACGTCCCTTCGCGGACGGAGAACAACTGCTCCTCGACGGCGTTCCGGATGCGGTCGCTAATCGATGCCGCCATCTTGCTCGACGCCATGGGCATGATCGCCACAAACTCGTCGCCGGCATAGCGCGTCAGGATGTCCATTTGCCTCAACTCGCGGCGAATAACCCCGGACACGCTGGCGAGCAGCCGGTCGCCGGTCGAATGGCCGTATTGGTCGTTGATGACTTTGAAATCGTCGATGTCCAGACAAATCACCGACAGCGACTCGCGATTCATTCGCTGGCATTCGGCGATGCGCTGTTCGAGCATCATGTAGAACCCGCGCGCGTTCGGTAATTCGGTCAACGGATCCACCAGCGCGCTTTCGCGGGTCTTTTCGTGCGTCAACGCGTTGTTCAAGGCACTCGAGGCGTGCTGGCAAACTGACTCCAGCAACCGCACGTGCTCGGACGAATACGACGTGCGGCTTTGCGAGTACAACGCGATCGCGCCGAAAGCGCCGTCTTCGCGCAACAGCGGCGACACGAGAATGCCGCGGAAGCGTTTCACTACCTCCTCCGGTATGCCAACCATGTCGAGTTCGGGACTGGCGTTGCACATCGAACGGGAATTCGCGATCACCCAACCCGTGATTCCGTCGCCAATGATGACCCGGCGGCGCGAAAACAGTTCCGACTCCGTGCCGACTGCGTGCACGGCGTTGGCTTTGCCGGAACGATCGTCGACGAGAAATATCACACAGGTGTCGAACGGAACAATCGCCCGTAACTTGTTGCTGACGAGCGTGACCGTATCGCTGAGATTGAGCGACGAACCAATCGTTTGCGCGATCTCGTGGAGTGCGAAGACTTCGCGCTGCGCTTCGCTGATCGAACGGAAGCCCGTCGCTTCTTCGGGCGCGCCCAGAATGTCTGACGCGAGTCCGGCGTCGGGTTTAGTCGAGGTTTGAGTGTCCAGTGCAGGCGTGGAAGCGACCTGCTCCTGGATGTCGGCCTCGTCGATCATCCGGTCAAACTCTTCCACGTGCTGAGTGAAGATGTCGACGACTTTTGGATCGAAAGCCGAGCCAACCATCCCGCGCAGCAGATTCAGCGAATCTTCGCGCTTCATGCCTTTGCGATACGGCCGATCGCAGCGCGTGGCGTCGTAGAAGTCGACCACCGAGATGATGCGCGCAACGAGTGGAATGTTTTCGCCCTTCAGACCTCTCGGATAACCGCTGCCGTCCCATTTTTCATGGTGATAACGCACGATATCTTCCACCGGGTAAGGGAAGTTGACGCGTTTGAGAATGTCGCCGCCGACGGTCGGGTGAATCTTCATCTTCGCAAACTCGGCTTCGGTGAGTTTGCCCGGCTTGTTGAGGATGTACTCCGGAACGGCGAGTTTGCCGATGTCGTGCAGCAGCGCGCCGGCGTGCAGCGCCTGGAGTTCCTGCGGCGTGACGTTGAACAGTTTGCCCATCTGCGTGGCGTAGATCTGCGTGCGACGGACGTGTCCGTGTGTCGTTTGATCTTTCGCATCGATCGCGATCGCCAGCGACTCGATCGTGTTCATGTGGATCGTCGCCATCTCTTCCACGTGCCGTCGCTGCTCGGCTTCGGCGCGCCGCACGTCCTGCAAAAGGCTCTCGTTGAAGCGGTACAGGAAGTGGACCAATGCGGAGAGGAGCAGTCCGAGTGCGGCGTAAGAAAGGCCCTTGCCCATGATTGCGGCGTAGAAGAGAACAGCGGAAGCGGCGCCTGCGAGTTTCGTGGTGAGCGTCCAAACGATCGTTTGCCGGGATGGAATCAACACCAGATTGCCGCCGGCCTCGAAACTCTGGACCCAACTGCTTACGACCGTGCTCAACGCGTACTGCAGCGCGGCCAGCACCAGCACCGGAATCAAAAACATGTCGAGCGGCAAATTCGCGCCGGCAAAGTCGGCTTCGCCGTTGAAGAAGTCGACGAGCACGCCGTACAGCGAAGCAGCGATCGTTGTCGAGATGATTGCCATGCCCATCTTCAACACGACCTGCCGCCAGGTGGCGACGCCGTAACTCGCAACAAAGCCGACGAGCGCGGCGAGCAGCACAGCCGGTCCGGCGGCACTCGCGGGCGGTGCGGCGTAGAGCATGACGGCCACGAAGACGAAAGAGTCGGCGATGGATTCGCGAGTGCGCTGAGTGCCGTCGGCGCTGGTTACGAGCACCGTGAGACGGCTGGCGGCCAGCGTCAGGACCAGCAGTACGAGCCAGGAACTTATGCCGTGCTGGCTAAAAAGGGCGACGTTCAGGGTGTTGAGCGCCGCCGACAGGAGCAGGACAGTGCTGGGCACTGAGATTCCCGCCAAAAGAGCTGTGCTCTTCCAGTTCGTTTCGGGCATTGGTGAAGATCGATCCTTCCTAGTTCGGAGGCTCAGGGATGTTGTTGCCGCTTGGTATGGTGCCAAACATTGTTTGGCGACGTGTAACTATAGCGGTCTCAGCGGGTTGTCGTCAAGATCCGGGCGCTAACTGGGCGGGTAGTTCAGACGGATCGGTGACTGGCTGTTTGCAGGTGTATTGCTCGCAGACGTACGCCGTGGCGCGGCCGTCGAGCGGAGGACGATCCTGGAGTAACGGGAACGCCGGTTCCTGCGCCTGGCCCATCGCAGGGGCGACGACTTTGTTGGGCAGGTAACGCCGCCACGTTTCGCGCAGCAGCGGCTCGATGTCCGCGGCGTCGCGGCCCACGATCGCGACTTCCTTCGGCGTGGAGAGGAGAAAGTCGATCGCCGACAGCAGATAGCCGAAGCCTGACGGGAATCGCCGCGCAGCATCGGCGGCTTCGCGAAACACGGCGATCGCGAGGTGGCGATAATTTTCTTTGCCGGTGAGCACGGCGAGACGCAGGAGCACACCCGCAGCGACCGAGTTTCCGGAAGGCGTCGCGTTGTCGAAATAGTCTTTTGAGCGGACGATCAGGTTTTCGTGACTCTTTCCGGTGAAGAAGAAACCGGCGTTCTGCTCGTCCCAGAACTCCTCGATCATGCGGTCAGCCAGCGCCAGCGCTTCGTTCAACCAGCGAAACTCGCCCGTCGTTTCATACAACGTCACGAGACCTTCGATGAAAAACGCATAGTCTTCGAGGTAGGCATTGAACTTCGCGACGCCGTCCTTGTACGTCCGCAAGAGCAAGCCGTCGCGTCGCAGGTCCGACAGGATGAACTCGGCGTTTCGTCGCGCAGCGGCGGTGTAGTCGGGACGATCGAGGACCACGCCTGCTTCGGCAAAACTCGCGAGCATCAGACCGTTCCAGGCGGTGATGATCTTTTCATCGCGATCGGGTTTGATGCGTTGCTCGCGCAGCTCAAACAGTGTGCGCCGGCTGAGCGCGAGCGAGTCTGAGAGTTGCTCAACTGTAACGTTGTTCGCGACTGCGACGTCTTCGAGCGTGCGCGTGACGTTGAGAATGTTTTTGCCTTCGAAGTTGCCCTGTTCGGTGACGTTGTAATAGTCGCAGAAAAGCGCCGCGGCGGGTTCGCCGAGCGCGGAACGGATCTCGCCGATGTCCCAAACAAAAAACTTTCCTTCGTGACCTTCGGAGTCGGCGTCCTGCGTCGAATAAAAACCACCGCCGGCGTCGGTCATCTCGCGCAAGACGTAGTCGAGCACGCCTTCGACCGTGCGTCGCGACAACTCCGACTGCGTGACCTGGAAGTGATGCAGATAAAGCCTCGAGAGCAGGGCATTGTCGTAGAGCATCTTCTCGAAGTGAGGCACGAGCCAGCGGGCGTCGGTCGAGTAACGATGAAAGCCGCCGCCGAGCTGATCGTAAATGCCGCCGTTCGCCATCTTCAGGCAGGTGTGGCTGACTATCTTGAGTGCCGCCTGCTGTTCGGTGTGCGCGTCGGTGCGGAGCAGAAACTCGAGTGTCATCGCAGGTGGAAACTTCGGCGCGCCGCCGAAACCGCCGTTCAGCGAGTCGTAATTCCTGATGATGCCGACGTAAGCCGCGTCGAGGAGTTCCTTCTCGATCGGAAAATCAGAGCCGGCGCTTTGACTGAGGCGCTGCAGTTCGTTGAGCAGCGACGTGCCGGTCTCGGCGATGTCCTGCGGCCGCTCTTTGTACGCTTCGGCGACGCCGATCAGCACGCCCGGAAAGCCGGGCATGTTGTAGCGGTCCTGCGGCGGGAAATAAGTGCCGCCGTAAAACGGCACGCCTTCGGGCGTCAGGAAAACGGTCATGGGCCAACCGCCGTGATGCGTCATCATCTGCACGGCGTTCATGTAGATCTGGTCCAGGTCGGGGCGCTCTTCGCGATCGACTTTGATGTTGACGAAGTTGTCGTTCATCAGGCGGGCGATCTCTTCGTCTTCGAACGACTCGTGGGCCATGACGTGGCACCAGTGGCAGGCGGAGTAGCCGATACTGAGCAGCACTGGCTTGTTTTCCGCACGCGCTTTCGCGAACGCTTCTTCGCCCCACGGGTACCAGTCGACCGGATTGTGCGCGTGCTGGAGTAAGTACGGACTGCTCTCGTTGATCAGGTGGTTAGTGAATTCGTGTTGTTCCATTTGTTTCCCCGCTTGTTCTTCAGTTCAGTTGTTGAACCAGTATTTGGTCTTTTTGGCCCAGGGACTGTTTGGGTACTTGCGATGCAGGAGGTCGAACGCGGCCTTGGACCAGCGTCCGGTTTGCTCGTCGGTGCAACCGTAGCGCGTGGTCGTGACCGCGAGATGCAACGCTTCCGAAACGCGCGGATCGGCGGGCGTTCTGTTGGCCCATTGAATGACTTGTTGGGCGATGTAGTTGGGCCCTGCGCCCAGCGCGTCGAGTGACTTTCGTTCGCGTTCCGCCGCCGCTTTTTCTTCGGCAGTGAGAAACAAGAACGGCTGCGTGGTGCGCGCGGTGAAGGACGGCGCACTGTCGCCTTCGTTTTCGGCTTCGCCTTCAGTCGGGTGAAAAGCGGCACCGCACCACCAGTTGTCGCGATATTCGTCCTGTTGATTGAGGGGCGTGCGTCTGCCGATGCCGATGTCGATAACGGGTTCGAGTCCGGGGAACTTCAACCACGTGTAGATTGCGACGGCCTTCTTCGCCTGCGGCGTCGTCGCGGCAACGTACTCGTCTAACAACTGCGACAGCTCAGGGATCAGCGCCTTGAGCGACGGCGCCACTTCATCGGCGGTCCTGGTGTCGCCGAGGATCGCAGCGCGCAGCCACACGGCCTGCGCGATGTCGCGTGCCAACGGCACGATCAGATGTTTCTCGGTGGCCGCCCTTTTTAAAACAGAAAGCGGGATCTGCCGGTTCATCGCGGCGCCGGCGTCGTAGTCGAAACGCGCCTGGCCTTTCAGGTCTTTCATCTCGCTGGAAACAGTTTCGTCGTCTGCCGGAATCTCGCGCCCGTCGTCGTTCCAACTTAGCGCGACCGGCACGCGTACGGTGTAGGCAAGAAAATCAGGGAATGACGTGGCGAGCAGCATTCGTTTGCTCGCGAGTAGATTGAGCGACGACTCGTCAAACTGGAAGCGATTGTTCTTCAGAAGCTGATCGAGCAGCGTGCGCGCTTCGTCGTTCTTGCCTGACTCCATCAACAGCCGCACGGCGTGAAAGCGCGCCGATGCGAACGCGGCCGCGGTGGGTTTCACAGTGAGCGCCTGCGAGATGAGTTCGTTTGCTTTCGCGTGCGAGTGGTCGATCTTGCTGAGCGCGGCGATGAGCCAGGGATCAGTGTGCAACTTCTGCCAACGCTCGAGCGCGTGGTCGACTGACGCGGGCGCCGATGATTGAAGGGTCGCGATCCAGTCGGTAAGGTCGTCGGTTCTCAACGCCGCTGACGATTTTTTGTCGTCGACTTCGAGATACTGATCGAGCAGTGTGGTGTAGTCCCAAAGGTCCTGTTTCAGGTCGTAGTTCTCGGTTCTTATCGCCAGCTTGCTCCCGAGTTCGTTCAAGCGTTTTTCGGGATAGAGACGAACGCGAACGAGGTTCGCAAGACGCATCGCGGCTGCGTGCAGAGACGCGAAACTCTTCTCGTCGAGTATTGTCTTCAACTGAGCTTCCGCGGCGCGCAGCGATTCCTGTTTTTGTTCCGGAGCGCCGAGACTGGCTTTGCGGATCAATGTTCGAGCAACCATATACGAAGCGATTGAACGCCACGGCGAACTGCGATCCGCGGCGATCTCTTCAAAACGCTTTTTGGATTCGTCGAGGTTGGCGGAGTAGAAATTGGCGGACGCGATCTGATAAGCGCGGTCCTGACGCGCGAGAGCACTTGCGTCTGCCGGAAGTGGTTCCGGAACAGCCGCACCTGACGAGCAATTCGAGAAAACCTCGTCCTGTGCCTCGACCCAGTTGAGCAACAACGGACTTTCGATTCCATACTGCTTCGTACGATCGGTCACAGTTCTCGCCGCTGTTTCAAACGAGTCTTTATTGCAGTTCACGTAGGACTCGTACTCGTTTGGCTTTTCGCGCGAGCGATAGACGTCGATCTCCTTTCCAGCACATTGGGATCCTAAGCTTAGAATTCCACGTGGACAAGTTGTCGCG
>JADMIO011285626.1_pt1 | contig 36721 bp, 41 predicted proteins | sample 8958161 | NCBI WGS metagenome assembly JADMIO01 (sample SAMN16585339, study PRJNA669376) | soil metagenome | isolation source: Crop rotation soil | place: USA: Cullars Rotation, Alabama | collected 2011
CGCGACTTCAAGTCACGTGAATTCCAAGCTTCGGATCCCACTGTGCTGGAAAGTGCTCGGGCCTCGCGTCAATATCAAGGCGCAGCAGATGTCGGTCTTCCGGCAGACGGCCAGTACGTTTAATAGAATCAATGAGTTGCCGCTGCTGTTCGGGCGTCAGGGTATCGTAGAGTGCCAGCACTCCGCGGTGTCCAGAAGACGGATGTATGACACCCCCCAGGCGGTCATTGCTCTCAACCTCTTGATTCTTAATGATCTGTTTCCGCCAGATTCCCATAACGCTGCTAGGAAAGGCAGCTTCGGTGCCAATTGCACCGACGCGGAACTTTGGCCGGCCTGCGACGGGTCCTTCAGCGGCTTTGGTGGTATTTGTTCAGGCAAATATTCAGGGGATTACCCTGCTCGTAGATACAGTCGCAGAACTGCTGGCAGGTGTTCGGGTTATCGCTGTCCTTGCATACGTTTGTACACTCAATCGGAGAATTGCCAGGCCGGATGTCGAACAGAAAAGCATTGATAACAATTACCGAAGCGACCGAAACGAAAACGAACGCGAAAAACAAAACGGGGAACTTGCTGGTCTCTGAGACTTGAGGCTCCCGAGCATGGCTAGCCGTCAAGATGGACTTCAATCGCGGGTAATCCCACGCGAGCAAGAACATGTTGGCCAACAGCATGAGCGTGGCGATACGAGTTCCTTCAAACCGCGTGGCGTAGGTCAAAACACAAATGTTCAGGATGATCGGAAAGTAGAGGATCGCGCCCAGAAGCGCCGTCCTGGGTATGACCAGCAGAAGAGCGGCAATCAGCTGGCCGACGCCTATGAACGTGTAGTAGAAACCGGTCAAGTACAGCGCGTCAAAATAGTGGCCCAGTGGGTGGTTCGATGGCAGGCCGGTGAAACGCTCTCCCAACACCTTCACCATGCCCGAGGGGACAAACCCCAGGGCCAACGCGATGCGGCAAAAAACGGCGAAATAGCGAAGCCACTTATTCCGCTTTAATTCCGCGTGCAGACGTTCAAGTTTCGTTAGCACTGCTGTCGTCGTCACGGTGCGCTCGTGCCGTCGCACTATGAAACTCCGCCGCTTCACTGTCAACGTTTATGCGAAAGACGGATAGTCCTCGGAAATTGGTAACAGGCTCCGCCGTATTGCCCCTGCTTAATTAGTATGGGTATCCTCTGTCGATCCTCTGCTTCCGACCGAAAATCCTTTAAATTTCTGAGCCATTCGGATGAGCATAGGCTGCGTGAACATACGTACCATCTTTTTGTTTTTCCTTCTGGGCGCCGTACTGTCGTGCGCGAGCGTGTACGCGCAGGAGCACGTGGGGCAGTATTCGCAGATCGAGGTCGAGATCGGCTTCGGCCTGTACAACACAAACTGCTTCGCCTGTCACGGCGCCAACGGCGATTCGATTTCCGGTGTAAATCTGCGCAGCGGCCAGTTCCGTCGTGCGGCGAACGACCAGGAATTGATCCGCCTGCTTCAGACCGGCATTCCCGGTACGGCAATGCCGCCGGGTCGCTTCAACATCGCCGAGTTGGCAAGCCTCACTGCCTACATCCGTTCGATGCGGGAGTTCGACTCAGCGCCGGCTCGGGGCGACGCGGCGCGCGGACGCGCGCTGTTCGAAGGAAAAGCGAACTGCGTCCAGTGTCATCGCGTGAACGGCAAGGGCTCGCGCTCCGGTCCGGATCTCAGCGATATCGGCGCGATTCGCGACCCGAAGGTGCTTGCCAGAACGCTTGAAGATCCGGGTTCTGCATTGTTGCCGGTCAATCGCACCGTGCGGGCGGTCACACGCGCAGGCAAAACGTACACGGGACGGCGGCTCAACGAAGACTCTTACACTGTGCAGTTGATCACGCAGGACGAGCGCCTGGTCTCGCTCGTGAAGTCTGAACTGCGCGTATACACCGTTCTCAAAACCTCCGCAATGCCGTCATACAGGAGCGAACTGACGGCAAGCGAAATGGACGACATGCTGGCGTATTTGCGGACGCTGAAAGGATCGAGGTAGCTGGAATGATGCGTACTCTTTGCCTGCTGACGGTTGCACTGCTCTGCCTTCTCACGCCGATTTACGGTCAGGTGTCCTACGATCGACTGCTCCGTGCGGTGGAAGAACCGCAGAACTGGCTGACCTATTCCGGGAGCTATTCCGGACAACGACACAGCGCGTTACGGCAAATCACACCGTCCAACGTGAAGAACCTCGAACAGAAATGGGTGTTCCAGGCGGAGTCGCTGGAAAAGTTCGAAGCAACGCCGCTGGTCGTCGATGGCGTGATGTACCTGACGCAGGCGCCGAGCGACGTTGTCGCTCTCGATGCGCGCACGGGCAGGGTGTTTTGGGTTTATCGCTATTTCAACTCCGGCGACGTCCGCCCTTGCTGTGGCTCGGTGAATCACGGCCTGGCGATTCTCGGCGACACGCTGTTTCTGGCCACGCTCGACGCCCATCTCGTCGCCCTCGATACGCGAACCGGCCGCCCGCTGTGGAAGGTGAAGGTCGCAAATGCGGCGGCGGGTTATGCGATGACCCTGGCACCACTGGCCATCAAAGACAAAGTGATTGTCGGTGTTGCCGGCGGTGAGTTCGGGATTCGCGGATTCGTGTCAGCCTACGAGGCAGCAACCGGGAAGGAAGTTTGGAAACTCTATACCGTTCCCGGACCGGGCGAGCCCGGCCATGAATCGTGGCAAGGAAACACCTGGGAACACGGGGGCGGCCCGATTTGGGTGACCGGTTCGTACGATCCGGAGTTGAACCTGACCTACTGGGGCACCGGCAATCCCGGTCCCGATTGGAATCCCGCGCAACGCCCCGGCGATAACTTGTATTCCGATTCGGTCCTGGCCATTGATCCCGACACCGGTAAACTTCGCTGGCATTTTCAATTCACGCCAAACGATCCGTACGACTACGACTCCGTTCAGATCCCCGTACTCGTGGACATGACGTGGAAGGGATCGCCCCGAAAACTGATGCTGTGGGCCAATCGCAACGGCTTCTTCTACGTACTGGACCGGGCGTCGGGGGAATTCCTGCACGGTTCACCTTTCGTCAAGGTGAACTGGGCAAGCGGACTCGATACCAAAGGCCGGCCCATCTTCACCCCACAAGCAGCCGGAGCGCCGACGTTTCCTGGCGTGCAGGGCGGCACGAACTGGTATTCGCCCTCGTACAGTCCGCGAACCGGTCTCTTCTACATTTCGGCCTGGGAAAACTACGCCAGCGTTTTTATCAAGGAACAGCAAACCTATGAAGAAGGCCGGCGTTTCGTTGGCGGACGTCCGGCGAGTCCGCTGGATGGAGCGCAGAACGTTCCGGCTATCCGGCGCGGTCCCGTTAACGTTTGGACGGAAGCGGTCGGGACGGGCGCGGTGATCGCCATCGATCCGAAAACCGGCGACAAGAAGTGGAAGTTTGAAATGACCGACGTGACCGATAGCGGCATTCTCACGACCGCGACGGATCTGCTTTTCACCGGCGGTCGAGAAGGCTATTTCCACGCGCTCGACGCGCGAAGCGGTGCGCTGCTTTGGAAGGCATCACTCGGCGGTCAGATTGCCGCGGGCCCGGTCACATTTCAGGTAGACGGCAAGCAGTATGTCTCCATCGCCGCCGGCCACAGCCTGTTTACTTTTTCGTTGAAAGACTGATCATTCGAAACGCAGCGCGGATTTGTTGACCGGACCGACGAAGTAGATGTTGCCTGAGTTGGCGGGATTCGGTCGCCCCAGCCAATCCATGAACGGATAGCTGAAAACAACAAACTCCGACGAATAGCCCAGGCCGAAAGCAAGATGCGCGAATCCCGTGCCGCCGAAATTGGAAAGCGCTGGCAGGTTTTGCCGCGGAATGAAAGACGGCGTTGTGCTCAGCACGTAATCCCCGCGTTCATTAGTCGTTCCCCTCAAGGCAAGAACGGCAATTCCGACGCTGTTGGGCGCAAGCAGTTGCACCATTCCCCGAAAAGGTTTGCTTAGATTTTCAAGGCCCGGCACCTGGGTCAGAAACAGGCTGGTACGCTGGCGTCCCTGCAGTGTCAGGGCTCCGGTCCCGGCAACCGTTCCATCCATGTTCGTTAACTGAACGGTTACCGTCGTTGCGGATGGTCCGAGATTCAGCACCGCGAATCCTGTTTGCGACGCGAGAGTCGTGGAATCGGCGTCCCGGACCTGACCGTAAAAATATGCCGCCTGGCCGAAGGAAGGAAAATTCGCCATGGCGCCCGCTTCTGTAACTGTAATTCCGTCGCGACGGTAGCTGAAAAGCACCATTGCTTTTGCCGCGGAGAAGGACGCGCCCGCAACGCGAACGCTGCCCGCCCGGGTTGTCGCCGCCGTTCCTGCAGTTTCAAAACGGGCGGACCCGCCGGGAGGCAGAGTGTAGGCGAATGAACTGGCGGTAGTATTGTTGATCGTCACCGATATCGGTTGCCCGTCGGAGTCTGTCCAGTTCAGCGTCCCTGCCGCTACGCTGGATTGGTCGTTCACCAGCACAACCTGGGTCGTCCAGCCTCCACCGTCTGCAAAATGCGGAATCACATATTCCGACGAGAAATAATTGGATTCGACCATGGGCAACGTCGTGAACAGAAACTCACCACGCTCGTTTGTGATGCCACGAAGAGGCAGGACATAAACGAAAGTCGTCGATGTGAAAGTAAGCGTGCCCTCGAACGGCCCCTCCATATTGAACGGGGCTTCGTGGAGAAAGGCGGTCACACGACCGAACCGCGGGATTTCAAATTCACCCGTCTTGACTGTAGCTCCGCTGGTATCGACGAGCGAATACGCGAAAGTCGTCGGAAGCTGACTCGTGGATGTGATGGCGATGCCGGTATTGACATTACCTTGAAGTCGCGCATAAAAACGTCCCTGATTCCGCGTTGGGCTGAGCGGTTCGGCAGCTTCAGTTACGAGGACACCGTTTGAGCGATACCGAAGCACGGCCATGCCGGCAACTGCGTCGTCTGAAGGAACGGTGCCGTAACCCGTGACAAGTTCGTTCGCGTAAAACTGGCTCGAGGCGGTGACCGCAAAGACGCCGCCCGGAGCAAGACTCCAGGCGATTCCATTAACTTGCTGGCCAATCAGCCACGCGGGCACGCTCGCGACAAGTAGTAGGACACCCAACCGCCGGACACCGGGATTCATTGCCCGAATACTATCGCGCTTTGTTTTCAGAGATTAAGTCTATTTTCGCTTTGCGAACGCTGCGCCATTTCGGCCGCGGCGGCCATGCGGAAACGCTCGGCCCTGCCGTTGTCGCCGCGGCGCGCATAGAGCTGTGCAAGATTGATGCGAGCGTCGAGCAGAGAGCGGTCTTTGCGGAAAGCGAACTCGAGGTGCCGTTGCGCGTCGTCCAGATTCCCCTGCTGGAGGTGAGCCGCGCCGAGAAGCGAGCGCGCAATGGCGTCGTCATCTGAAGCGCGCTCGAGAACCGAAAGAGCATTTGAGGCTTGGTCCAATTGGATATAGGTCTTTGCCAGAGTAAGGCGGGCTTCTCGGAAGTCGGGGCGGCGCGCCACCAGCGCCTCCAGCGACTGCGCAGCTTCAGCGATTCGGCCAGACTCGGCGCGAAGCGTCGCCGCTTCAAGCGCAGCCTTGTCGAATGAAGGATCCAGGCGCAGCGCTTTCTCGTAGCATGCCTCGGCGGCCTTCACATCCCGCAGTTTGCGCAAAGCCAGACCGCAATTGAAGATCGCGATTGGATTCTTCGGGTCCAGCCGCTCCGTCGTCCTGTATTCGCGCAACGCGTCGGCGGTGCGTCCAAGCGCAAGCAGAGTGTTTCCGCGTTCAAGATAAACCTGGAAGGTTTTGAAGCCGATCTGCACGGCGCGGTCAAGAAGCTCAAGCGCTTCCGCGGGCCTGCTATTACTTTTTTCCGAGATCGCGGCGTAAAGGAGCGCGACCGGCATGCGATTCATGGCGAATGTCTTCTTGAAGCATTCGACCGCTTCCGCATGACGTTGCAGTTCCTGATACTGAATGCCGAGGTCGAGATGGGCTTTGGCGTCCGTAGGGTCTTCCTGAACCTTTTTCAGTCCCAGCGCAAGATAGTGCAACCGCTTGGCGGCAACGCGCTCTTCTCCGCGAACCTTTCCATAGTGGTGAAGGACGACGGGAAGAGACGCAAACTTGAAGTGCGAAGGCAAACGCGTGGGATCGACAATTTCGTGAACTGCGCCGCGAAACCGCAATTGCGCGTTGTTGCGAAAGAATCGGATCAGCGGATTGTCGACATACCCGGGATAGTCCTTACTCTCGGCATATTTGCGGGAGTTCGCCGTCCAGCCGAAAACCTGATTGCTCAACACGTAGTTCCGCTGGATGAGGTGATACCCATCCTGCGCTTGCTGTGCGGCATCCTTAAGTAAGGGAAGATCGCGGGCGGCAATACGTTCATCGGCGTCAAGAACCAGAATCCAGGGATGTCGCGCTTCCGCCAGAGTCCGATTGCGCGCTTCGCCAAAATCGTCCGTCCATTTGAAATCAATGATTTTCGGGGAAAAGCGCAGCGTGCGTTCAATCGTTCGATCGGTGCAGCCGGTATCGGCAATGATGATTTCGTCCACCACGGAGTTGACACTCTCGAGGGCGCCTTCGATCCAATCCTCTTCATTCTTAACGATCATGCAGAGAGATATGCCCATACGTGCCGGAAGTCATGCAATTCGCATTCCCGACCAGAGCAACGCGGCTAGTAGGCAAGTTTTGACATGGGCAATTTTTGCCTAATGTCGAAGGAGGCGTTCCCCGATAAGGCGAGTGTTGGTTCGATGAATCAACTTGGCAAGGATGGCCAACAAGAAACGGTTGATGGGACATCAACCAAAATTCACGGAGGAATAAGACAATGGGTTTTTCAGTAGTTACCAATCTGGCGGGCTTGAACGCTCAGGCCAGACTTACCGACACGAACATGGGTCTGGAACGGACCCTCGGCCGTTTGACGTCCGGTCTTCGCATCAACAGCGCTGCTGACGATGCTGCCGGCCTTGCCGTTGCCAACCGCCACAAGCTGGACAAGTCCGGCTTGGATATGGGTATCCGTAGCGCAAACGATGCCATCAGCAAGCTGCAGATCGAAGACGGCGCGATGAACAACATCGCCTCGCTTCTGGATCGCGCTTTGACTCTGGCTGCACAGGCAGCTTCCGACACCTTCACCGGTTCGCGTGCCACGCTGGACAGCGAATTCCAGTCGGTGATGAGCGAAATCACGCGTAACGCGACGGCCGCCGGTCTCGAGACCAGCAACGCCAACTTGAACGCGCGTTCGGTTTTCGTCGGCAACACCCAGACCAGCACATCGGCGACCGTCACCTACGTGTCGTTCGCGCTGACCACAGCAGTCGATGCTCAGGGTCTTGGTATCAGCACACAGAACGTGACCAGCCAGGCCAATGCGGCCGCGGCGATCACGGCCATCCAGACCGCCGTCAGCAACCTGGGAACAGTCCAGGGCCGGGCCGGCGCTGCGATGAACCGGTTGCAATTCGCGGTTTCTCAGGCTCAGACCATGGCCGTCAGCGTGGCCGCTTCCGAATCCCGCATTCGCGACGCCAACGTCGCTGAGGAAGCTGCGAACCTGACCAAGTACAACATCCTGACTCAGTCTGGTCTTGCGGCTCTGTCGCAGGCCAACCAGTCCTCGATGTCCGTTCTCTCGCTCCTCCGCTAATAGCGGGAACAGCAGTAATGCTGTCCCTAACACCCAATCCCCGTCGTAGAGAAGCCGGCGGGGATTGGGATTTTTTCATTTCCGACCACCTCAATGATCACTCCCGGCATGTGCAAAGCCGTATCGCGCCCTACTGGGGCTTTGCACAAGAATTCGACAAGAATTAAGGTCATAGCATACTTGGCTCAACCGTCTGAGTGCCCCTCCTGGGCCAGGAGGGCGATACGCATCTATCGCGTACTAGGCAAGAACGTCCGTGGGCAATTTTTGCCTAATGTCGAAGGAGGCGTTCCCCGATAAGGCGAGTGTTGGTTCGATGAATCAACTTGGCAAGGATGGCCAACAAGAAACGGTTGATGGGACATCAACCAAAATTCACGGAGGAATAAGACAATGGGTTTTTCAGTAGTTACCAATCTGGCGGGCTTGAACGCTCAGGCCAGACTTACCGACACGAACATGGGTCTGGAACGGACCCTCGGCCGTTTGACGTCCGGTCTTCGCATCAACAGCGCTGCTGACGATGCTGCCGGCCTTGCCGTTGCCAACCGCCACAAGCTGGACAAGTCCGGCTTGGATATGGGTATCCGTAGCGCAAACGATGCCATCAGCAAGCTGCAGATCGAAGACGGCGCGATGAACAACATCGCCTCGCTTCTGGATCGCGCTTTGACTCTGGCTGCACAGGCAGCTTCCGACACCTTCACCGGTTCGCGTGCCACGCTGGACAGCGAATTCCAGTCGGTGATGAGCGAAATCACGCGTAACGCGACGGCCGCCGGTCTCGAGACCAGCAACGCCAACTTGAACGCGCGTTCGGTTTTCGTCGGCAACACCCAGACCAGCACATCGGCGACCGTCACCTACGTGTCGTTCGCGCTGACCACAGCAGTCGATGCTCAGGGTCTTGGTATCAGCACACAGAACGTGACCAGCCAGGCCAATGCGGCCGCGGCGATCACGGCCATCCAGACCGCCGTCAGCAACCTGGGAACAGTCCAGGGCCGGGCCGGCGCTGCGATGAACCGGTTGCAATTCGCGGTTTCTCAGGCTCAGACCATGGCCGTCAGCGTGGCCGCTTCCGAATCCCGCATTCGCGACGCCAACGTCGCTGAGGAAGCTGCGAACCTGACCAAGTACAACATCCTGACTCAGTCTGGTCTTGCGGCTCTGTCGCAGGCCAACCAGTCCTCGATGTCCGTTCTCTCGCTCCTCCGCTAGTAACGAGGGGACAGCAGCAATGCTGTCCCCTTATCTAGTGAACGGAGTTTCCCGCAGTGCGGCTGCGCAGCGAAGCTCTCGAACGGCTTGAAAGCAGGGGCTGCGTGACCGAATACCGATGCCCGGTAAGAATCATCTGGCGCCCCTTCATCTCCTTATAGTTGATGAGCAGTGGGGCTTGAAGATTCGCGGTGCTCTCTTCGGGAACAGCACCAACGATCGAGATGGCCAGAGCCAGGCGATCTGCCCGCTCCGGAACACCAACGGTTTGCCAGGCGTCTTCAGGAATCGAACGGTTGTAATTCTTGACGATGACTCTGGGGTCAATCACAAGAAAGCCAACGTGGCGTTGATCGACGCTCTGCAAAATGCGAAAAGGAGAAAGCGCTTCATTCTCCATAACGACGAACCGTTTGCAAGCCGGGAATCCGACAAGACCTTCATCAAAGGTAATAACGTCTTCGTCGCGGTAACCTGGTAGCGCCAGCTCGTGCTGTCCATCCGTGGACGTTGCGACTGTTTGCTCCATAACAGACCTCCACTAAGAGGAAGGCAAGACCAGTGCCACGACTAAGTGATTGATAATACTAGAGGCATAGACCTTATCTGTCCAAAACGCTGACGCCAGACGTCAATAAAGCCCGCTCCCTATATAAAAGAGAGGGACCGCCCACATTTTTCTAAAGAAGCTCAGACCGTACTCCGATGAAGGGTCTGTACGCAGCAATAAGCGTACGGCCGGCCCAAGGATGGGACCGGAACTATAACGAGGATCTTAATTCACGGAGGATAAATCGATGGGCTTCTCAGTAGTTACAAATCTTGCCGGTCTGAACGCTCAGGCCAGACTTCTCGATACCAACATGGGTTTGGAAAAAACCCTCGGCCGCCTGACTTCCGGCCTGCGCATCAACAGCGCAGCGGATGACGCTGCCGGTCTCGCGGTTGCGAACCGCCACAAGCTGGACAACTCCGGTTTGCAGGTCGGTATTCGCGCCTCAAACGATGCGATCAGCAAGTTGCAGATCGAAGACGGCGCCATGAGCAACGTCACATCTCTTCTGGATCGCGCACTCGTCCTGGCCGCACAAGCGGCTTCGGATACGTTCACGGGATCACGCGCCACTCTGGATAACGAATTCCAGTCGGTGCTTTCCGAAATTACGCGTAACGCGACGGCTGCGGGCCTCGAAACGGGTAACGCAAACCTGAACGCGCGTTCCGTGTTTGTGGGCAACACCCAGACCTCCACGTCTGTGGCGGTCACTTATGTCTCGTTCGCTTTGACGACAGCCGTCGATGCCCAGGGTCTGGGTATCAGCACGCAGAGCATCACCAACCAGACGAATGCAGCCGCAGCAGTTACCGCACTGCAGACCGCGGTCGGCACGCTGGGTACGGCACAAGGCCGGGTCGGCGCCGCGATGAACCGGTTGCAGTTCGCGATCGCGCAGGCGCAGACGATGTCGGTCAGCGTGGCAGCATCCGAGTCGCGTATTCGCGATGCAAACATCGCCGAAGAAGCGGCGAACCTGACGAAGTACAACATCCTGACGCAATCCGGCCTTGCGGCCCTGGGTCAGGCGAACCAATCGTCACAGTCAGTGCTAAGTCTGCTTCGTTAGTTAACCGTTATCGAAGTGTGGATTTGAATAGAGAGGATTAAGCAATGGCAGGGGTATCGTTTTCAGGGTTTAACGGCTACGACTTCGGAAGCATTATCGACGCGATAATGCAGTCCGAAAGCCAGCCCCTGACTGCGCTTCAAACGCAACAACAGTCCGTAAAGGACAAGGATGCAGCACTGGTGCAGCTCAACAGCTTCATCACATCGCTGCAGACTCAGACAACGACACTGGCGAATGCCAGCACGTTCTCTAACGTTGATGCGCAGACCAGCGACTCCAGCATTGCCACCACGACTGCAGGTTCGGGAGCGTTGGAAGGCCGATATGACCTCAGCATCGCTTACCTTGCCAAGGGACAGGTGACATCCTCGACGAACGGATACACGGCTCTCGATAGCGTAGTTGCCGACAGCGGATCACTGTCATTCACGATTAACGGAAACACAACTGCGGCCATCGATATTACGCAGGCGACAACGCTCACAGAACTAAAGGATGCCATCAACAGCCAGGGTTCCGGCGTTGTCGCCTCAATTGTTAATACGGGGTCGAACTACAAACTGGTGATTTCCAGCCGGACTACCGGCGCCTCAAACGGATTCACCATCAACAGCACACTGGCGAACGGCGGTGGCACGGTCGTGGGCTTCGCTGCAGGGCAGAGTCCAACGGTCGGCAACAGCCAGGATGCGCGCGATTCACAGTTTACGGTAAACGGCCTGACGATCACGAGTGCTTCGAATAACGTGACAGACGCGATTCCAGGCATGACGGTGAAGCTGATCACAACCGGAGACGTGGTTATCGACGTGACTCCTGACTATGACACCGTGAAGGAATCGCTGAAGTCGATCGTCACGCAATACAACAAGCTGAAGGATTTCTACACAAAGCAGTCGGGCAACGACTTTACGGGTAAACGGGCGCCTCTCGCGGGCGATTCGATTATGCGTCAAGCGCTGCAAGACCTGCGGTCGGTGATCCTTGGATCCAATGCCAACGGCGGGACCTATCACTACCTGGCTGAAGTCGGAGTCGAGCTCACCGCGACCGGCGAGCTCAAGTTCGATGAAACCAAGTTCAACACCGCCATGAGTTCCAATCCCGCTGAAGTGGAAAAGTTGTTTCAGGGAACGACTCTTGTTCCTGGCGTGTTCGACGACATGAAAACCAAGCTGGATGGCCTTGACGGCACTGCCGGTCTCATCAAGACGTCTCGGACCTCCATCGAAAACACCTTGAAGAGTTACCGCGATCGCATCGAATCCCAGCAAATGCGCCTCGCCATCCGACGCGAGGAATTAACACGAATGTACGCCGCCGCCGATGAGGCGATGTCGAAGCTGAATGCCATGTCCAGCCAGATCGCTGGACTGGGGAGATAATTCATGAGTTACCCAACCTACGGATCTTCAGTTTACAAGGAGATCTCGATCAACACGGCGAGCCCCGCCAAACTGGTCGTTATGCTGTATGAAGGGGCAATACGGTTCCTCCGGAAGGCTGAGACCGATATCCGGAACAAGGACTTCGCTCAAAAGAGCCAGTCTGTTGACCGGACCGTGGCAATAATCCAACACCTACAGGGAACTCTGGACGTGGACAAGGGCGGGAAAGTCGCCGTTGATCTAGACAGACTGTATACATACATCACTTCACGCATCTTTGAGGGCTCCGCGAAGCTCGATCTGAAGGCTTTCGAAGAGGCAATTCAACTGCTTACAACACTTCTGTCTGGCTGGGAAGAGCTTGCCCGGAGAGAACAGGAGCAATCCGTCCCCACAGACTTACTGGCAAAGCAAGCTGCTGGTGGACGTTTCGAGCTGCACGCTTAAGCGTGTCTAAAGGAGATACCGTGAACGCTTCTCAGGTTTTGTCATCGCTTGAACGTGAACGCCAGCTGCTTCGGGAATTCCGGAGCCTGTCGGAACAACAGCTTGCTCTTCTTGATGTGGAAGACATCGAAGGGGTTAATCACCTCCTCGATCAGCGCGCCGATCTCATGCTCGAACTGACCGCGATCGAAGCCACTCTCGGCACCTGGATCGATCAGGTGAAGGCCGATCCAACTGTCTCGAACGAAATGATGATCGAGTGCCGCGCCGTGAATGAAGAGATCGTGCAACTGGCGAATCTGGTCGTCGACATCGACGAACAGACTCACTGGAGACTGGATCTCATCAAGACCCGCAGCGCCGACGAATTGCGCTCCTTGAGCCACGGATCGAATGCCCTGACGGGATATCAGCGCTCCGCTGGGATGAGCGCCGGAACAAGCCTCGAATACCTCAGCTAACCCGCCCGACGAGGGGGACACTTCCAAGCGTCCCCCTCCCTCGCCTGCTTTACATCCTCGAAAAGAAGACCAGGTCTTTGCAGGCGAAGGGGCCGAACCAGACGGGGCGGTCGAGTCATGCGGGGATACGCCGCCGCTCCGGTTCAGCTTCTTCCTCACTCGGCATCAGAGGAGGCACAACAAATATGACGTTGAAGCCTGCGCCGATCGCCGCGTCTGCGAAGCGCGCTAACCACTCGTTGCAGAATGGGCAAAAGTGCAGGTGATGAAACTCGGAGGGCGTGAGTTGAAGCGAGTCGGTTACCAAAAGCCAGCCGCGAGATGAGCTGATGTGGTCCGTGACGAGAGGAGACATGCGCTGTTTGCTCTTCGCAGAAAATTCCGCCCACGCAACAGGCAGTGAGATTAGATTGGCACACGTCCGCTGTGTTAGCCAGTTTGTTTACTTCTCAAAACCCGCGACAATTCCCTGGACGTAGGTCACCCGGCTATCGAGAAAACTCCTCAGCGCAGGATCGCGGCGCGGGTTGACCTTTTCCAGTTCCACGAGAATCTTTTCGATTTCTTCGCGTGCGAAGACGGTTTTCGATAACTCCTTTAGGATGCCGCGATATTTCTCGACGACAGCGGGATCATCAAGCAGCCAGTAGAGCAGCGCGTTATCCCCCTGGAACGGACGCGTGATGTCGCCCACGCCCGGACCGCCTCCCCGCGCGCCCGATGAGAGATCAAGATCCCACGGAATGAAGCGAAACTTGTCGTCGCTGGGGTCGAGGTAGAAGTAGTAGTTGTGGTTGCCGCCTAGATAGCTGTCCCAGTTCACTAGAAATGCGTTGACCGCAATAAATCGGAGAAACTCGTCGATATCAAGATATGTGCCGATCCGGGATCGAAAGAGCGCGACATCTTTCTGCGAGATGAGATTTGCAAACTCGATCAGCCGCTGCTGTTCCTTGGCCGTTGCGTCACGATCCGGCCGGAATGTCGAAACGTAGGCGTTCCAATCGTTCCCTCGGGCTTGAATGCCGCCCCGCGATCCCTCCGGCTTGAACAGTAAACCCGTACCGGGCGGAAGCGCGCGTTTGAGAAATTGTTTGTTGACGTTTTCGATAAGCACGTAGAGCCCGCCGGGAGCTTCCGCATAGAGTCCGGGCACGTTGAACGTCAGTTCGGCGTAAGCGGTGCGGGGAGCCGGAACTCCCGCCGCGCGAAACAGCGCGAAACCGAGAGCTTCACGCAGCAGGGACGGATCCAGCACTCCAGCGTGAAAATTGAGCGTCTCGACGCCTTTCCAATTGACCTTCCCGCCATAGACGTCGGTCTTCAATTTGAGATTGGCGCGGAATGGTGCCGCAGCAGAAGAGGACGCAAAGCTGAGGTTGCCCTTGTAGCGCAGGCCGACGTCCTTTATCTCTGATCCGTCGATCCGAAAATCCGCGTGCACCCAGGGGAAAAAGCCCCGGAAGCCGCTGCCGACATGGATCAGGCGGCCGTCGGCGCGCGTGTAATCGCTTCCGCCTTCGCCTCCGCCGCCGTTTCTGCCGTCGCTGGTCTGCAGAACGTCCCACTCGCCACGGGACATGGTCAACGCGAGTTTATGCAGGGAAGTGAGATTGAAAATCTCTTTCTCGGACGATTGAGGCAGGACCGGGCCAACGAACAGGATGGTCAGGGAGAAGATGATCAGCCCAAGCAGGAATCTATTTCGCATGAGACCCGACTCTTGTGGAATCAGATCACACGCCACCACGACACGGCAAAGTTATTCGTGGGCTACTCGTTCTGAGCGTCGGCCTTCATGACGGACTCGCCCTTCAGCACGCCTTTGAGCGTTTCCATCGTGTCTTTATCAGGAATTTGCGATTGAACAGCGCTGACGTTCTCCTGTTTGATCGCCTCGTAGATTTCGTAGCGGTATATCGAAATGTGAGAGGGGGCTTTGATACCCAGCCGGACATTGTCTCGACCGATCCTCAGAACCTGGATCTCTATCTCGTTTCCGATGATCAGTTTCTCGTCTTTTTTTCGTGTAACAACGAGCATGGCCGGAAGTCCCTCCGCATTCCTTGCTGGCTTCGAACTTTGGAAAGTCCGAAGGAATCATATAGGAGAGTGAAGGCAGCGGCAAGCGATGGTTCCTAGGAAAGTCGAATAAGCCGCGAATTTCGCGACTTATTCTCCTCCCTACAGCAGCGGATGACGAGAAGTCAGATAGGTATCGGTGAGGATAATCTGCTTGCCGGCCATCTTCTCGTAATTGATGATCAGCGGGGCCTGGAGGTTCCCGGTGCTTTCCCGCGAGCTGGGTCCGATGATGCAGATCGCAAAGGCGATACCGGCAGCGGGGGTGCTCAATTCAAGGGAGTCCCATTCTCGCTGGGGAATCATCGAATAGTAGTCTGAAACGATCAGTGACGGATCGACCACGAGAAAACCCACTTCGGGACGATCGATGCTCTGCAGCCTTCGGAATGGAGCGATGTCGTCATTCTCCATCAGCACGAAGCTCTTGCAGTCAGAAAACCCGATCAGGCCTTCATCAAATTGGATGACCGTTTCGCGCGAATGCGCTGGCGAGTCAATCTTCTTTTCCAAGATGGCGGTCGCTTTCATACTCATGTCCTTTCAGTGCCATTCATTACCTTGATGGCTGCGCCCTATCGGTCTTGGATGCGCAGCCGCTCATCAGCTCACAGGTAATCGAGAATGCTGATGTTCGAAATCCGTGCGCCTACCGCAGTCGCAGCTCGCAAAGCGGTTTCGGCCTGGCTGTAATCCGTCAACGCTGCCGCCAGATCTGTATCTTCGAGGCGGGACCGCTGCTCGGTCCGTCCGAGACTGTATTGGGTCAACTCTGAATCGACGGATTGCGCCACGTTGACCAATCCGCCCACTTTTCCGAGAGCGCTGCCAATCACCGAGGAAAACTGCTCCAGCTTCGTCACTTCGGCGGCAATCGCCGCCTTGTCTCCCGCATTCATTGCCGTCATCACGTTCTGAATGGTGGCGAAGATATCGATGGAGCCGGTGAACACATCGCTGCCGGGCAGTGCAACCTGCAAGGTGGCCGCGCGGCCGATCTGTAACTTCACAACGTCTGTATTTCCGTTATAAGTAACGGTGCCGTTGGTCGCCTGGGTGTATGCCGGCGTATCCACGTTGCTTCCGGCAAACATGAACTGGCCGTCAATGGTGCTGTTCGCGGCGGCCAGCAGTTGATCCTTCAAACCTGAGATTTCCGGTGTGTGCAGGCTTGCGGTCGAAAGATCGCTCATCGACATGAGCGCGAGGCTGCGAACTCGTTCGACGATTGTTTCCACACCCTGCAGTGTCGCGTCGGCGAAGTTCAACCTGGATTTCGCTGTGGCGAGATTGTCCTGGTACTGCTTGATCTCGGTCTGCTCCGCCTGAATGCGAATGACGTCCGAAACAGCGACAGGATCGTCAGACGGCTTGTTCAGCTTCTTGCCGGACGAAATCTGGGTCTGAGTGTTCTGCATCCGCTCGGAGATTCGCTCGATGTCGCGCAGCAGATTGTTGTATGCGATCTCGCTAGTAATTCTCATGGCTTACTCATTCACCCAGCGACAGCGTTAATTGAAGCAGTTCATCCACGGCCTTTACGACGCGAGCCGAAGCCTCGAATGAGCGCTGGAACTGCAGAATCTTGACGGTTTCTTCATCGATGGAGACGCCGCTCACCTGCTGGCGTCGGTTTTCCAACTGCGTCATCAGCGCCTGATGTTGTCTTGCACCCAGGTCTGCATTGGCGGTGTCGCTTCCCAGGTCATAAATGAACCCGCGATATTGCTCGATGATCGATCCGCCCGAGAACACGGCAGCATTCTGAAGATTGCCGAGAGCGAGCGCGTTTCCATTGCCTGTGCCGTTAACAACGTCACTGGCTGCAATTTTCTTTGGATCGCCGACCACTCCGGGATCGAGCGTGAGAGCTTGCGCGGCACCGGCCACGGCCGTCAGCGGCGCGAAGAAGTTGTTTCCCGAAGTTCCATACTGGTCGTAACCCGCAGCGTGGATAGAGTTCACGTTCTGCGCCAGTTCGAATGCGAGCTGATCGAGAGCCGTGAGATATTGAGGAATATTCTGGTCGCGAAGCTCCAGGCGAGCGCCCATACGCCCACCGGTAATCTCGGAAGTAATGTCGTCGATTCCCAGCTGAATCGAAGTGAGCCCGCTCAAATTCGTGGAAGTGGTCAGATGTGTACTCGACGCGTTGTAAACGAGAGGCCGATTTCCGGCCACTGTGAGCTGATAGTTTCCGTTGCTCTCCAGTTCGTGGACTTCGATGATCTCTGAGAGTTTCTGCACGAGTACAGACCGCTGATCCCTCAGTTCATGCGCCGGAGCGACGACTTCCTGCTCCGCAATCCGCTTTGTCAGGGTGGCGATTTGATCGACGAGGCTATTCGCCTGGTCCACGTCTTCATGAAGCGAACGGTCGGTCTTGGAGCGGATATCCACGAGACTGCTTGCTCGAGAATTCAAAAAGCCCGCGAGCATGGTCGCGCTCGTCAAGACTTCCTGGCGCCGATTGGGAGACGTCGGGTCCGTGCTCAGCGCGTGAAAGCTGTTGAAAAAATCCGTCAGCAAAGGAAGCATTCCCGTCCCGTCCGATTCGTTGAACAGCATCTCGATATCGGAGAGGCCCTGATGCTTCAGGTCTTCCTGCGCGTGGCTGGCAATTTCCTGCCGCTGGCGAAGCTCGATCAGACGATCGCGAACTGCTTCGGTGCCCGTCACTTGAACGCCGGCGCCGATGCTCAAAGTTCCGGAAGTTCCCGCAACCGGGCTGAGGTTGGCGCGCTGACGCGTGTAGCCGGGCGTCTGCGCATTTGAAATGTTGTTCGACGCCACCGCGAGCCCGAGCTGGTTTGCTTCGAGTGCGCGGAGTGCGGAGTTAAGAGCGCTTCCCAGGGCCTGCATCGCTACGCCTCCGCCGAGAAACTGCGCGGAGCAGTCGTGGTCGACAAGTGGCCCGCGCCGGTATATCCGCGCGAGTTGGCGGCAAGCCAGGGCGTTGTCGTCAGAAGGTTCTGATAAAGATTGGTATTGAGGCTGGCGAGTTTCGAAAACGCGAGCAGCTTATCTGAGGCTTTGCGCGCTTCAGAAGAGAGGCGGCTGTCGTCGAGCAAAGCTGCCTGCTCCCGGACGGAGCGATCGTAAGTCGCCGAGTCGAGGCTTATTAATGCGTGGTGCTTTGCGTCTTCCAGACGCAAAAGCACATCCAAAATCCCATCCATGGGAAACCCACCCCTTATGAAAGCAGAGGAGTCAGGGTACCTGAGTCAGAGCCCGGGACTTTATGATCGGTGATTTCTGATCGCCGATCATAAAGTACCCGTTCCCCTCAGCAGGTACCCCTTCTCTTACCTCGTGTTCAAATCAATCAGCTTTTTAGCGATGTCTTCGCCGGACACGTTATAGGTGCCATTGGAGATCATCTGGCGAACGGCTTCGAGACGGTCGGACCTGGACTGTTGGACCAGATTCGCCAACCGCTCGGCATCCCTGGCGGCGCTCGACAAATTGACTTCGTCGTTGGCTACCGAGGTCTGCTTGGGCTGTTCTGCATTTCGGGCTTCCCCAATCGCATTGGACTGGAGGGCCCGGTCAATCGCCGCATTGCTGATACTGATTCTATCGATACTCATCTTGGCTCCTGGACTTTCCTCATCATCCTTGATGGCTGCGCCCTACGCCTACGATTTCGCGCTATCGCGCTCACGCTTCGCGCGGGCCTGCATTGCAGCCGCTCATCGGAGCGGTGGTGGGTTCCTTCCCCGTCTTGCTTATCGGCAGAACCCAGCCCGACTTTAGTTATTCCAACACTTCAAAATGCACATGGGGCCCGGTGGCCCTTCCCGTGGACCCTACGGCGGCAATCGCATCGCCGCGTACCACTCGGTCTCCAACTCGAACAAAATTCTGCTGGTTATGGGCGTACAGCATGCGCTGACCGTCGTCAGTCCGGATCACGACCGCATTGCCGTAAGTTCCCTTCGCGCCACTTTCTATCACCGTCCCGCCAGCCACAGCCTGAACGGGGGTACCCGCGGGAGCGGCGATGTCGGTGCCTTTGTGCAGCGACAGGTGGCCGTTAATGGGATCCTTCCGCCATCCGACTTCAGAAGTAACGACGCCCGAAACGGGAAGCATCCGTGCTTCCGGCATACGGGGCGCTAACTCGGGCTTCACGGCGTCGCCCGGATCCTGAACCAATCCTTTTTCGAGCTGATGACTCAGCGGGCCGCCCAGCTGACCGCCCAACTGTGCTGCCATTTGCTCGCGGAACATGCCGCGGTAGATTTCCGAGCTCGAGCTGCCCCCGAACAATCCATCCTCGGCGCCGACGGTGTCTTCCATGGTCTTGATCATGATTTCCATGAACATGGCCTGGACCTTCGAAGCAATCGACTTCGGATTCTTTTCATCGAATCCATTAGCGCCATTGATGGTGTTCGAAATGTTGCTCAGCTCAAGACTCATATAATTTCCAATTCGGCCTGCAAAGCACCCGCCGATTTCAGCGCTTCAAGAATCGCTATCGTATCCCGCGGCGTGACGCCCAGGGCGTTGAGAGCGTGAATCAGGTCGTCAACCGTTGCTCCCTTGTTCAGCGTCACAAAATTACTTTTCTGTTCCTGCGCCGTGACCTTCTGTTCCGGCGTTACAACCGTCTGCCCTTGGCTCAACGCGTCCGGCTGCGACACATTCAGCTTCGTTTCGACCTGAATGCTCAGGTTGCCGTGCGCTATCGATACCGGCAGCAGCGTTACTTCGCTGCCTATCACCACGGTCCCGGTCCGTTCGTTCACCACCACCCGGGCCTTGGCATCAACCTCTACAGAAACGCTTTCAACCGCCGATATAAACTCTACAGGGCGGTCCTGGTAGTCTGCCGGAAGCGCGAGCCTGACAGATTTCCCGTCCAAAGGCGTTGCAATCGCCCGGCCAAAAGCCATATTTACGGCTTCGACAACCCGTCTGGCGTTGGTGAAGTCTACCCGGTCAAGCACAAGTTCCATCATTTCAACACGTTGGGGTAGACCCGACACCACCTGACGCTCCACCGTGGCGCCGTTGGGAATTCGCCCGACTGTCGGATGGTTGACAGTAACTCCCGTCGAATCATTGCCCGCCGAGAATCCTCCGAGGACTAAGGGCCCTTGAGACACCGCATAAACCTGCCCATCTAAACCCTGTAGCGGCGTTGGGAGCAGGATCCCGCCCTGGAGGCTGGTCGAGTCGCCGATTGACGAAACGGTGACATCGATTTTGGAGCCGGCTCGTTCAAAAGCGGGAAGGTCCGCCGTAACCATGACGGCGGCGATGTTTTCGACCCGGCTGGTGCCATTTAGGGTGACGCCGAATTTTTCAAGCATGCTCACCAGCTGCTGTTGGGTGAAACCGGTCTGCCGTTTGTCTCCGGTCTTGTTCAGGCCGATGACCAGGCCCAGACCCGTAAGCGAGTTCGAGCGAACACCGGCAAAGTGTCCGATATCTTTGATGCGGGCTGCCGCAAAAGCCGGCATGGCCACGAACAGAGTGAGGAGAGCGGCGAGTACGCGACGTTTCATTTTCAATCCTTTACTTAATGGCTGCGTCCTATCGGTCTTGCGTGCGCAGGCGCTTATCAAAAAGGCGAGATCACGCGAAATACTTTGTAGAGCCAGCCCGGTTTGTTGGCATCGGCGACGACGCCTTTACCGTTGAACAGCACGGCCATGTCGGCAATCGAGGTAGAGAGCACTTGATTCGACGGTGTCACGTCTTTAACGCGGACAAGGCCGCGGATTGTCAGGAGTTGGCGTTCGCCGTTGATCGCGACTTCCTTGTTACCTTCAATGCGAAGGTCACCGTTAGAAAGCACCTCCACCACACGCGCGGAGATCGCTGCCTCCAACTTCCCAGTGCGGCTCGTTGAGCCCGTGCCATTGAAATTGATTCCACCGGCGCCCTGCAGCATGTTGGAAAAGTTCAGCGCCGAGTTGCCTTGCTCGATGCCGAAGACGGCCGGACCGTTCAGACTCACGTCGCCTTTCTTCTGGGTTGCGGTTGTTGCGGAGTTCGTCGCCGTCGCGGTTTCCACCACCTGGATCGTGACGATGTCGCCCAGCGCGCGCGCCTTCTGATCGCGAAACAGAAAAAGATTCGGGGAGTCGGCGGAAAACAGCGACGGATTCGCCGGGCTCTGCATTAAGGCAAGACTTAAAATTAATACGTTCATTGGACTCCTTAATTACTTACTCGCGGCCTGTAAAGCTTCGAGGGTACGCGTGCCGATAACGCGAGCAGTCGTACTCCCGGGACCGGAAAGATGTTCGACCGAAATGGTGTCGCCGAAGCGCGCGTCTGATTTCGCGCGCATGGTGGCCGCGATCACGATGCCGCCGGAAGTGGCCTTAACCGTGACGGATTCTCCTTTGCGCACCAGTAACGGCGAAAAGAGCATGTCTGGCGTCAGCACCTGCCCAGGTTGCAGATCGCGCGACGCGACGTAACCCTGAAGTTTTTCCAGCGAAGTGACGGTTGCGCCGGCACGCACGGGCACCACCTTCCACTCCACATCGTCTTTGCCGATCTGCTGGTTCGCGGAAACCACATTCTTCATCACGAGCTGCGGCTGCTGCACTTCCACGACCGTACGAACAAAAATGCTGCGTGAGAAACCCGGTGCCTTGAGGTCGAGCTTTACGAAAACCGGTGCTGAAAGATTGGCGTTGGTGGGTACCGTTGCCGCCATGTCCAGCCCGGCAGAGGACACCTGCGTTTGCGGGACATCGACGGAAACAATGTTGACCGCCGCGTTGGGATACTGACGCGTGAAAGCCTGCTGAACGGCTGCTCTTGCCTGTTCCGCGTCGAGAACTTGTGCCTTCCGGTGAATGAGGATGGAATCCGGAATTTCCAGATCGTCGATTTTGAAACCGGACGTCAGGATCTTCGCCGTGATTTCCTGCTTGAGAAGTCGCCGCGCCAGGCCGGGCTGCGGCGCATAGCCCAACCCGATCGAGGCGCGCGAATCGCCGTTCGGAAATGCCACAAGAGCGCCGAGCGTCAACGTCTCGGTATCCACCGTAATGTCGGTGGGAACGGAGAGACAGCATGCGAAAAGAAGTGCTGCAATCACGGCCTACCTCACCAGGTTGTTGATCTGCGAGAGCATGTCGTCGGCCACGCGAACAGCCTTGGAGTTCACTTCGTAGGCGCGTTGCGCAACGATCATGTTCACCATTTCCTCGACGACGCTCACGTTCGACTGTTCGAGGAAGCCCTGATTCACATTTCCAAGGCCGTTTTCGCCGGGATTGCCGGTGATGGGATCGCCCGAAGCTCCCGACGCCATATAGAGGTTGCCGCCGACTGCATTCAGGCCGGCGGGATTCTGGAAGTTTGCGAGCTGAATCGTGCCCACCTGCTGAGGCGCCGTTTGTCCCGCGGTGGTGACGGACACCGTTCCATCTTTTCCAACGACGATCGAATCGGCGTCTGCGGGAATCGTAATTTGCGGCTCCAGCGGGTAACCGTCGGCGGTGGAGAGAATGCCTTCAGCGTTTCTATGGAAAGAGCCATCGCGCGTGTATCCCAGTTCCCCGCTGGGCATTCGGACCTGGAAGAAGCCTTTGCCTTCGATAACGAAATCCATGTTGTTGCCAGTCTGTTTCATGTCGCCCTGCGTAAAGATGCGGTCCGTGGCGACGGGCCGGGTTCCCAGGCCGAGTTGCAGACCTACGGGAAAAGTAGAGGAGGCCGAAGAAGCCGTTCCTGCCGGGCGGATGTTCTGGTAGAGCAGGTCCTGAAATTCTGCCCGACCTTGCTTGAAGCCTGTGGTATTGACGTTCGCGATGTTGTTCGCGATCGTGTCGATGTTGATCTGCTGCGACTGCATTCCAGTTGCAGCGGTGTATAACGCTCTCAGCATTGTGTAGCTCCTCCGTGAGCTGTTCAAACTCGATACTTAGAGGCTGCAATCCTTTGCAGCCTCGTCCCCTCCTCTAGAGGAGGGGACAACTAACTTAACTTACCCAACTCCTGAATCAATTTCGTGTTCATGTCCGTCATCATCGTCTTGACGGTGCGTTGCACAGACTCGAAGTCCCTGTACGCGGCCATGAGATGGACCATCTCGTTCATGGAATTCACATTCGAATGTTCGAGGTGACCGCTCTTCATTCTCGGCTCTGGAGCCTCCTCCATGTCCTGCGGAGAGCCGCTCCATTTGAACCGGGCAAGGCCTTCCTTCTCGAGGCCGTTGGTCTTCTTGAAGATCACCAGCTTCAGAGTTCCTACCTCACTACCGTTGACGGACACGGCGCCTGTGTCGTCAATGGTGATCTTGCCCGGGCCGGTGTGAATCGGCGAATCGGATGTCGAGAGCACCGGCATGCCATCCTTGGTTACGAGATCTCCATCCACGCTCAAGGCAAAGTTGCCGGCCCGGGTGTAGCGAATGCCCTGGGGCGTTTGCACCGCGAAGAAGCCGGCGCCCTGAATCGCGACATCGAGGTCGTTGTTGGTTGCGATCATGTCGCCGGAGCTGAGATCCACTGAAGCTCCGACTTCGAAGCCGTCTTCCGCGTCCAGGATTCTGCCGAAGTCCCGCTTGAAACCCGTGGTCTGGGCATTCGCGAGGTTATTGGCGATGATGTCAACGAGCTTCATCCGCGCGTCGAGCGCGGCATATGCGGACATGAAAGCGTCGCTCATCGTTGCATCCTTGCAAGGCCGAGCAGCACGTCCACTTCGCCTTCCGGCAGTCCCGTGTTTCGCGCAATCTCCGCGAGACCGAGTCCTCTTTTGCCCATCGCCACCACCTGCGTCCGAGTGTCGGAGGTTACAGACTTCACGAGCTGCGGTTGAGCCTGGGCTCTGGCCGGAATCTCGACGGAAAGGCGCGCGATCCGTTCCTGCGCTGTCCCTACCATTTCCGAATGCTTGGATTCCGCATCCGCCCAGTCGGTCTTGAGCAACGACAGCACTTTGGACGAGGTCCTGAACCGGTTGTGCAGGTAGAGGAACATGAACGCGAACAGCAGGCCGTAAAGCCCTAACGTCGCGTAGACGATAATGGGATTAAGCGTTAACAGACTTGATGCGTTCGCCGACACTTGTAATCTCCGTTATTCGAACACCATAAAAACCATCAACCGTAACGACTTCGCCACGCGCGAAGCAGCGACCGTTGACAACCAGTTCAACAGGATCATCCACTGCCGAATTCAATTCGATAACCGAACCGACTCCCAGCTTGATGACGTCTTCCAAGAGCATTTCGGTTTCCCCGAATCGGATCGAAACGGGAAGCTGAACGTCCAGCAATGCTGCCAGGTTCGAGAGATTCTCAACGGGTGTGTTAGTGGGCTGCGTGTCCACGGGTTTCCTCCTTCTTACCGGACAGATTGGTCGTGATGGCGAACATCTTCTTCGCCGAGTCGAATTTCGCCTTCGCCAGCAGTTTCTTTCTGCCGGCAACTTTCATTTGCATCGGCCACTCGGTGCGTTGATCGAGCACGAGCGTGTCGCCGACTTCTAGAGAAACAAGGGACTGCATCGGGAAGGACGTCTCGGCGGTTTCGATCGCGACGTTGACGGGAATGTTTCGCAGCTGCTGCAGCAGCGATCCGTCGTGCGTGATCTTCTTCCGGTTGTGCCAATCCTGGTCGAAAATGTGGATGATCGGCTCGAGCACCAGCGTGGGAAATGCCAGGTTGAAGCGCGACACCGTGTTCTTCATCCGGACCTTGAACTTGAAATGAATGATCATTTCGTTGGGCCCGACGACCTGCACCATGTGCGGATGGGTTTCCTGCGACATCGTCGCGAAGTCGATGCTGTAGACCGGGCGCCAGCTTTCCTTCAGGTTGTCCACCAGCAGTTTCAGAATCGCCTGAATCACGCGTTGTTCGATTTCCGTCATCGGACGGATCGCCGCAATCTGCTCGCCGGGCCCGCCGAGGAGCCGGTCGATCATGGGAAACACGCACTCGGGCCGCAACTCGAGCGCTGCCTGGCCGTCAAGAGGCTTCAGCGAGATCGAGGTATAGCAGGTGGGGTCGGCGGCATTCGCCAGGAAGTCCGCATAGGTAACCTGCTCGATGGCCTCGAGCTGGATCTCGACAACCATTCTCAAGTAAGCCGAGATCGACGAGGACGCGTTGCGCGCGAAGCGGTCATGGACAAAGTGAAGCGACCGAATCTGGTTCTTCGAGATGCGATCCGGGCGCTTGAAGTTGTATGTTGCGATCTTCTTGTCTTTTTCCATTACCTGCTCAAGAGCTCCAGTGCGGATTCAAAATTGAGATCGGCTTTTGCCAGTTTGCCGCGCAGGCGGAGCGTGGCCTTCGTGTGGATCTGGGAGACGCGGGATTCGTTAACGCCCAGCAGCGTCCCGATTTCCTTCATCGTGAATTCTTCGTAGTAGTACAGCGACAGAACCATGCGTTCACGCTCTGGAAGGCTGTCAATGGCTTCGGCGAGCATGGACGTGATCTGCTTGGTCTCGAATCGGGCGTAAGGGTCGTTAGATCCGTCGTCGGGGTAATAGTTGATCTTGCCTTCGCCGCGTTCATCGGAGTCCGCCGGCGCCTCGAAGGAGCCGACCGTGAGGCCGTGAAGCTGATCAACGAGGGCGTGGAAATCTTCAAGATCTTCGCCCAGCGCCTCGCAGACCTCTTCGTCGGTGGCCGGACGTCCCAACTTCTGGCCGAGCTCGGCATAAGTCCTTTCGAGGTCTTTGCTTTTCTTGCGCAAAGAGCGAGGCGCCCAGTCCAGGTCGCGAAGGCTATCGAGGATAGCGCCGCGAACACGGACTTCGGCGTAAGTCTTGAACTTGACGCCGCGTTCGGGCTCGAACTTGTCGATGGCATCAAGCAGGCCGAGCACGCCGGCATTGACCAGGTCGCGCATTTCTACGGTGCTGGGCAGTCGCATCGCAACCTTATGGGCGATGTGCTTGATCAGCGGAAGCGAATCCACAATCAGAGCTTCGCGTTCCGCGGCAGTCATTTTGGAAGTAGCGGCAGCAGTACTAGGCATCGGGAAGTACCCATTTCGTCATTTCAGCCGTTACCGGAACCAGCAGATCGTCCGGCACGCGCTGACCGTTAGTGATGTAGGAGATTGCAACTTCATTGCGGAGCAGATCGCCGACGATCATGCTCTTCGAGTCTGTTTCGTCGATTTTCGTGAACACAACCCGCTTCGGCGAAAAACGTTGAAAGCGACTCACAATCTTGGCGATATCTTCAGATCGCGTCGTGGCGCTGATGACCAGGTTCATTCGGGCTTCCGGCAGCGACATGACGGCTTCGAGCTTGGAAAGCCGGGCGAGATCCGAAGGGCTCGCACCCGGGGTATCGACGAGAATCAAGTCCGCGTCGTCGAGACTTTCGATCAAATCCTTCAACGTGGACACATCGGAACAGGTAAAGGCCGGCACTCCAAGGAGCGCTCCGTAGCGTGTGAGTTGATCCTGACCGCCGACGCGCATCATGTCGGTGGTGATCAGCGCGACCTTTTTCTTGAATCGGGTTGCAGCCTGGCCGGCGATCTTGGCAATCGTCGTGGTCTTGCCGACGCCAGTCGGTCCGACGAACACGCTGACCACGCGCCCCTTGGCGTGAAGTTCGGCAGGAGGATCGACGACGATCATATCGCCCAAAAGACGTCGAACCCGGCTTCGCAGTTCGCCGGGAGTCGGATTGCCGCGCGATGCAGACTGGATCAGGCTTTCCGCCATCTCCGCTTCAATCCCCTGATTGAGGAGTTCGTTGTAGAGACCGCCACCCTCCTCGTTGCTTCGGGCAGGCATCGCCTTGCCGATGGTCTTTAACGAACGCTTCACTTCATCGAGTTCTTCGAGAAGCAGGTCGATCCGTCGATCGTTGAGGCCGCGACGCGTCACAACCGGCGCGTCATCCATGTCGAGAGGCTCGGCAGGTTTCGGCATCTTTGCAGGGGCCGTCGCGACGGCGGCTGCGGCGGCCGCTTTCGGAGCAGGCGCTGCAACAGGGGCCGGCGCAGGCGACGGTGCCGGCAGCGTGGCCACGGCGGTTGCGGTTTCCTCGCGAGCGGCGGCGGACACTTCCCAACTCGGCCTTTTGAAAAGGCCGAAAGGGCGTGTCGCCACAACTTCTCGAGTGCTCAGGACGAGAGCCTCGCTCCCAAGGTCGCGCTTGATGTTGTCCAGCGCTTCCTGAAGAGACTTGGTGCGATAAGTCTTCACGTTCATTGTCCAACTACTCCAATCGAAGTAATTTGCAGGTTAGGCGGAATGTCATTCGGCGAGAGCACCGTCAACTGCGGGATGAACCTCTCGATAAGTTTCCGCACATGGAATCGAAGATTGCTGGAGCACAACAGTGTCCAGTTCGATGTCGTCAGGCGCTGGCACGTTCCCATCATGGCGTGAACCAGTTGCTCGAATTTCTTGGGATCGACCGCGAGATAAGAGCCGGATTCGGTGCGCGTCATCGCGGCGGAGAGCTGGGATTCCCACTCCGGCGAGAGCGTGATCACGGGCAGCTCACCGATCTCGTTGGTCAGATTCTTTGTAATGCTGCGGCACAGCGCAGCGCGCGTCATTTCGGTCAACGTGATGGGATCCTTGGTATGCGCACCGTAGTCGGCCAGAGTCTCAAAGATCGTGACGAGGTCGCGGATTGAAACTTTTTCGCGCAGCAGATTCTGAAGAACCTTCTGAATTTCGCCGACCGACAGCGTTTTTGGCACCAGCTCTTCGATAAGCTTCGGGTGGGTTTCTCCGACAAAGTCGATCAGGGATTTCACATCCTGACGCCCGACGAGTTCGTAGGCGTGGTTGCGAATCATTTCGGTGAGGTGCGTCGCCAGCACGGTAGGCGGATCGACGACCGTGTAGTTCATCAACTGAGCTTTTTCGCGCTTGTCTTTCGTGATCCAGAAAGCGGGCAAGCCGAAGGTCGGTTCCTTGGTGGCGACGCCTTCGATCTCACCGGAAACGTTGCCTGGATTGATCGCCATCAACTTGTCGATCACCAGTTCACCGCGCGCGATCTCGATACCTTTAAGAAGGATCGAGTACTCCTTCGGGCCGAGCTTCAGGTTGTCGGAAACATTGACCGGAGGAACAATCACGCCCATGTCCTGGGCCGTTTGCTTGCGGATCGACCGGATGCGGTTCAGGAAATCGCCGCCCTGCTGCACATCCACGATGCCGATCAGGCCGTAGCCGATTTCGACCGCGAGAGCGTCCATGCGGAGGAAACTCGTCGCCTTGTCGGGAGTAGCGACTTCCTTGTCGTCCTTGTCCTTACCTTTGCCCTTGGTTTTGGGATCGCGCATCGGCGCGAGTTCCCGCGTCTTGGCAGCCGTGGACATCGAATACGCGATAAAACACAGGGTTCCAGCCAACAGAAAGAATGCGAACTTCGGAAAGCCCGGGATCAGAGCCAGCAGCGTCACGATGCCGGAACTGAAATACACCGGCTTCGGATTCTGAAAGAGTTGCATGGAGACTTCCTGTCCCATGCCTTCCTCGGAGGCAGAACGCGTCGTGACCAAGGCACCTGCAATCGAAATCAGGAGCGAAGGGATCGCCGTCACCAGGCCGTCTCCGACGGTCAGGATCGTGAAAGTCGTGAGAGCCGTGGTCACCGGCATTCCGTACTGGATGGTGCCGATGAAGATGCCGCCAACGATGTTGATCAGCGTAATCAGGATCGACGCGACGGCGTCGCGCTGCGTGAAGCGGATAGCTCCATCCATGGAGCCGTAAAACTCTGCTTCCGCCGCGATCTCCGCGCGGCGCTCACGCGCTTCGTCCTGATCGATGATGCCGGCGTTGAGGTCGGCATCGATCGAGAGCTGTTTGCCGGGCAACGCATCCAACGTAAACCGGGCGGTAACTTCTGAAATACGAACCGCGCCGTGATTGATCACGACGTATTGGATGACGATGAGAACCAGGAAGATGACGATGCCGACGGCATAGTTTCCGCCCACGACAAACTGTCCGAAGGCCTTGATGACATCGCCGGCGGCGGATGGTCCCGCCTTTCCATTCAGAAGGATCAGACGAGTAGAGGCGATGTTGAGCGAGAGCCGGAACAGGGTGGTCATCAGCAGAATCGAAGGAAATGCCGAGAATTTGACAGGATTCAGCAGATGAACCGAGGACAAAAGAATAATTACAGAAAGGGCGATGTTTGCCGATATGAGGATATCGAGCACGAACGTCGGTAGGGGAACAAGCACTGCCATCAGAATGACGACGATCGCGATCGGAATGGTCAGATGGCCCTTCATTACGGCTTCCGTCAAAGCAAGCTGCGTGCCAGAGATCTACCAGGGACGTCTCTGGGGCGCGTGACGACGGAATGTGGGGTCGGCCCTCTCGATTTGACTCCGCCACGCGGACAAATTGAGAGGTCTGACCCCGCATTTTTTCTTTTAGTTACTTAGCGTTACGGGTTCTGTAGACGAAGGCGAGGACTTCGGCGACGGCCTTGAATAACTCAGCCGGAATCTCCTGATCTATCTCGACGCTGCGGTAAAGAGCACGTGCCAAAGGCACATTCTCGACGGTGGGGATGTCATGATCCCGACCCTCCTTTTTGATCCTTTGCGCCAGCGAATCCTGGCCTTTGGCGATAACACGCGGGGCATTCATCAATCCAGGCTTGTATTCCAGCGCCACGGCGAAGTGTGTCGGATTTGTGACAATGACGTCAGCTTCCTTTACCCGGTCCATCATGCGCTTCCGGGCACGGTCGCGCTGAATCGACCGTATCTTCCCTTTTATCGTGGGGTTACCTTCCATCGATTTGGCGTCTTCCTTGACCTCCGCCTTGCTCATTTTGATGCTCTTCTCGAACTTGTAGCGTTGCAGGAAGAAGTCGCCCGCCGCCATGACAACGAGACCCACGCCAAGGTATGTCACGATCCGGACCAGCATCGCCACGATCATGTCATTGGAAGCCCCGAGGGGAAGCGCCGGAGCCGTGATGAGCTTCGGCCAAAAGAACCGCATCGTGTTCCAAAGCACGCCGCTAGCAGTGCCGATCAGAAACAGAATCTTGATCCACTCCAGAGGTGAGATCTTCCCCTTCAGGCGGGACAGGCCCGAGATGGGATTCAACCGTTCAAAGTTGAAACCCACAGACTCTGAGGCAAAAACGGGAAGGCCCTGAAGTATGTTTCCGACAAGTGCCGCGATGACAGCAGCGGCGAAAATCGGCGCCACAGCCCGCAGGAAGTAGACTCCGGTCTGGCGGACCAACGCAGTCATGTGAATGTCGGAATCTGCGGTGATGCCGGCTCGAAGAACTGTTTCGAAGAAAGCGCGATACCCGGCCGGATTACTGAACATCACGTAGGTGACGCCGAGGCAGGCGAAGAGTGTCAGGACGCCGGTAACTTCCTGCGAATACGCAAACTGGCCTTTATCCTTGGCTTTCTGGCGTCGTGATGGTGTCGCTTTCTCTGTTTGTTCAGCGTTCGCCACGTCATTTCCCTAAGATCGGCGTGTCCATAATCGCGCCGATGGCGCGCGGCAAGTACGCGAGTGAGGCGCCGAAGACCGAGATCCCGATCAGCAGCTTCAGAGGCGCCGTCACCACCATGGCATTGATCTGGGGCTGCATTCGGGAAATGAGGCCCACCGTGACTTCCACAAGGAATGTCGCGACGAAGACCGGTAGCGCAATCTTCCAACCGATCACGAAAATCTGCCCCGACGCCTGCATCAACGCATCAAACCACTGCGACGTCTTGATTACCGTGCCGATTGGAAATGTCTGATAGCTCGCCGAGAGGGTGCGAAGGATGTTGTGGTGCTGATCCGTCGTGAGAATCACCATGTATCCGAACAACGTCAAGAACGCCGACATCAACGTCGATCGGTTCTGGGTTTGTGGATCGATCGCCTGGACGGCCGAGAATCCCAGGTGATAACTGATGAACTGCCCGCCCATGTGCAAGCCCGCAAATGCGATGCGGATGCCCATTGAAAGGAGCAATCCAATAAGGATTTCACTCGGGATAACAAGGCCAGGATTGTTGTAGGCCTCGGGGCTGAAAGGCGTGACCGTGGCGATCCCCAACGAAATGCAGAAGACCAGCAACACCCGCATCGTCTGCGGGATTCCGGGGTACCCCCAGATCGGCGCGAATAGCAGGCATGCACCCACCCGCATGGAAATCAGCAGGAGATGCGCAATGTAGAAATACGGTATCGCTAACGAAAGTGAGCCTTCCATCGGATTAAGAGCGAAGCGCCACTCTCATACCTACCTCACATACGGTTCGAACGATGACAGCAGCATGTGCGTGTAGGACACCATCGTTCCCATCATCCAGGGGAAGACGATCAGGAAGATGACAAACGTGACGACGATTCTCGGGACGAACGCCAGCGCGGTATCGTGAATCGACGTCACGATTTGAATCACGCTGATGATGATTCCGACGATTAGCCCGGCGCCCAGCATCGGCGCGCTTACGAGCAGAACGGTTTCCAGAGTTTGTTTCGCCAGACGCAGGACGAGATCTTCAGACATAGCTTTTCACCAATGAAGAAACAATAAGACCCCAGCCATCCACCATGATGAACAGGAGAATCTTGAAAGGCAGTGACACCATCATTGGCGGCAACTGCATCATTCCCATCGACAGCAGAACGGAAGAGACCACCATGTCGATGACAAGAAACGGAAGAAATAGAACAAAGCCGATCTGAAACGCTGTCTTGATTTCGGAGATCATGAAAGCCGGCATGGCGGCGCGCATCGGGATGTCTTCAGGGCTCTTGGGCTTCGGCCCACCGGCAAGGTCTACGAAGAGCTTCAAATCCTTTTCCCGCGTGGCTTTGAGCATGAACTGCTTGAGATCGGCCGAGCCTTTTTCGAGAGCTTCGTTTTGATCGATCTGGCCCTTGGACCACGGCACATACGCGTGGTCGTACATGGCGGTAAGTGTCGGGTTCATGATGAAGAACGAAAGAAACAGCGCGAGACCGATCAGAATCTGATTCGACGGCGCTTCCTGAGTTCCCAGTCCCTGCCTCAAGAAATGGAAAACGATGATGATTCGTGTGAACGACGACAGCGAAATGATGATCGCGGGCAGGAACGTCAGCAGCGTCAGCAGGACGAGCATCTGCACAGGCATCGTCATCTGGACGTTGCCCGAAGAACCCGCCATGTCGATCTTCACGGCTGCAGGCGCCGCGGCCGGAGTCGCCGCCAAAAGGAAAGCCAGCATGTTCATGCCGGCCCCAGCTTGTCGAGAATGGAGATGGATTCGCGCGTCACGCCGATCAACAACTCTTCGCCGCGGACCTTCACAACCATAATGCGGGCACGATCGCCAACATGAAGCTGCTCGGTAACCGCAAGGTCGCGTGCACCGCTCATCGCCGGCACATACTTCTTAAGCAGACGCGCGACGACGAGCAGCGCGCCAAGAATGAGAATCAGAGAACCAAGAACTTGAAATGCCAGCATCACGCTCCACCTGCCGGTTTCAATACTTCAACGATGCGCACGCCGGAGCTCTGCTCCACCATGATGATTTCGCCTTTCGCTACAATGCTGCCGTTTAATGAAATCTCGAACGGTTCGCCGGCGGGTTTCTTGATTTCGAGTACCCTGCCCTCCGTCAAGCGGAGGAACTCTCCGACAGGCAACCGAAGACGGCCGACTTCGATGCAAACACGCAAAGGAATGTCGTGAACGCCGGCAAGTTCGCGCAAGAAGGCGTTAGGTTTATCGACCGGGGCGACTTGAGTGTCGTTGTGATCCATAGTGGTTAGAGCTGGATGACGAACTCGGTAAACATGACGTCCGTGAGCTTCGGTTCCTTGAAATAGGGGCCGATCCCTTCCTGAATCTCGGCACGAAGCTTGTTCTTGCCTTCTTCGTTGATCAGGTCCTGTGACGTCTTGCGGCTTAGTGTCTGAAGAATGACATCCTTAACCTTCAGCGTAAGCGCTTGGTTTTCAATAAGTTCCTTAACCTTGCTCTTGTCGTCGACCATGAGGCTAACCTTGATCCGCAGATACCTTGCGGACTCAGGATCGGCAAGATTGACCACGAAGGGATCCAGCGGAACTACGCCGCCGTGTTCGATCGCTTCGGCAAGCTCTTCTTCCTTCTTTTTGGCTGCGTCTTCGGGACCCGCAGGCGCCGCCACTGCCAGCTTTGCGATTGATTTTCCAACAAGATACGCGGTCAAGCCCGCGCCGCCAGCGCTTGATAAAAGAGAGACAAGGGCGATCATCATGATCAATCCCTTATTCGATGGTTTTGCCGGCTTCTCTTCGACCGGTTCTTGAGCAGGAGTTTCTTCAGCCACCCAGGGCCTCCATTCGTTCAGTCAAATTCCGGATATTCCGGACGCTGGGGAGATTGCAACGGGCGTGCCAGAGGAGGCGGTGAAGTTAAACTACAGAAAAGACTCTCTTGCACTTAGCAAGGGTGGAGCTGGACATCCCTAAACCTGTCAATGGCCTGACAGAATCGCGAGCTCGCCGTCAGGCTTGGGTCAAGCCAGTTAAGAAAATAGCGCGAAGCCACCATGGCGTAAACGGGTGGTCGAGTAAGTTCAAAACAGGATTGTTTGTTGGAGTTTCGTCACAGGGGCAAGCGGACTTTTTTTGTGCAAACCGTCAGCGGGGGCCGAAAATCCCAGGCGCTCTATAGCAATGTGTGATAATCCACGCTACTTCGTTCGGATCACACATGAAAAAGCGGTCGTCCCGGCAAAATCCAGGACTCTCGTCCCGATGGCTGATCCCCGTCATTGGTGTCCTTGGAGCAATTCTCGCCGTAGTGGGATGGCACACGATGAACGGCATCGAGTTACGCGTCCGAGAGCGGCTTCTCAGTTCGGTGTCGGCGGTCTTGACGACAACGCAGAAGTCGCTGCATTTCTGGGTGCGCCCGTGGCAGACGGCGGTCGTCAATGCGGCAGAGGGTACGGACCTGCGTGCTTCCACGCTCAGTCTCCTAAGTTCCCCGCGAACACCTGAAGTTCTTCGCGCCGCTCCGGCACAGGCGAAGGTGCAAACATTTTTCGCCGGGCTCTTTGAGCACCCTGCGGAGCGTGGATACTTTCTGATTGCTCCAGACCGCATCACCATCGCCTCCGATCGCAACGAAAGCATCGGCGCTCGCAATTTTCTCGCAGACGAGCGCGGACGGATTCTCGACCGGGTGTTCAGCGGAGAAACACTCGTGATCCCGCCCGTGCGGTCCGATATCGCTCCGGGCGACACGACGATGTTTATTGCCGCGCCGATTCGCGACGACCAGAGCAAGATTATCGCTGCCCTCGCCTTGCGGCTGAACGCCACGGAATTTTCATCCATCACAACCCTTGGCCAGATTCTTCAAAGCGGAGAGACGTATGCGTTCGACAAAGAAGGCTGGCTGCTCAGCGAGATTCGTTTCAAGGATCAATTGGTTCAAGCCGGGCTGCTCGCTAACGGGAAGCCCTCATCGCGAGCTCTCCAGGTGCGCGATCCCGGCGTCAACCTTCTCGAGGGTTTCAAGCCTACGCTGCCATCTGAGCAATGGCCTCTGACGACGGCGGTGCGTTCCGCCATTGACAGCGGCAGCGGCATCAACCTCGAAGGCTACCGCGATTATCGCGGAGTCACGGTAATCGGCGCCTGGACCTGGGACGATGAACTCGGCATCGGCCTGACGATGGAAGTCGATGCCGAAGAAGCAATGACGCCCTATTACGACGCCCGCCGTTCCCTGATGCGGATTCTCGCGGTAACCGTGGTCGTCGCTATTCTCGCTTTCCGCGCTTACATCCTGGTTGCCCGAAGCAAACGCGCGGTAGAAGCTGCCGAAGAAGCCAACCGCATGAAGAGCCGCTTCCTGGCAAACATGAGCCATGAAATCCGCACGCCGATGAATGGAGTGATCGGTCTCACCGAATTGGTCCTTAGCAGCGATCTGCGCCCTGAACTGCGGGAAACGATGGAAACCATTCGTTCTTCCGCAGAATCGTTGCTGGGAGTGCTGAACGACATCCTCGACACGTCGAAGCTGGAATCCGGGCAGTTCGAACTCGAATCCGTTTCCTTTGACCTCCATGCCCTGCTGGTATCCACGATGCGAGCGGCGGCTCGGCCTGCGGAATTGCGGCGAAACGAGTTGGCACTCGATATCGCGCCGGATATTCCACAGGTCGTTGTCGGCGACCCGCTGCGAGTTCGCCAGATCCTCACCAATCTAGTCGGCAACGCCACCAAATTTACCGAAGGTGGCGAGATAGAGCTCGCGGTGCGCCGGAACGGACAGATGGGAGGAATCCCTGCGGTGCAGTTCTCTGTCCGCGACACCGGCATCGGAATTCCTGAGGACAAGGTGGGCCAGATCTTCGAAGAGTTCGCACAGGCAGATGCCTCTGTCACCCGCAAATATGGAGGCACCGGTCTCGGATTAACGATCTCGCATCGATTGGCAGCATTGATGGGAGGACGGCTGGAGGTGTTCAGCGAACCTGGGAAGGGAAGCACGTTTACGCTGACGATTCCGCTGCGTGCCGGTGTGGGCGAAACTCGAAACATCGGTTCAACAGCAATGCTGGAGGGACGATCGGTACTGATCGTCGACGACAATGCCACAAACAGAAGGATCGCGCGGTCGATTGTGGAAGGAGCCGGCATGCGAGCGACGGAAGCCGCAAGTACGGATGAGGCACTTCGCTATCTAAACCCGGGCTATCGCAATCGTCCTTTTGACGTCGCGTTGATCGACGTTCAGATGCCGGGGAAGAGCGGCTTCGATCTTTTGAGCGAGCTACAGGCATTGCCCCAGATCTCCACAGCGTTCATCGTCCTGACTTCCTCCGGTGGCTACGGAGATGCGGACCGCGCACGCTCTCTTGGAGCTCGTGCGTTCATGACCAAACCGGTGTCACGGCACGAATTGCAGGAACGTATCGCCGAAGTCCTGGCCGGGGCCTCCGGCCGGGAAAAAACGACGCCTCCACGCAGCACTTCCGGCGTGCAAAGGCCGTTGCACCTGCTTATCGCAGAAGACAATGCGGTCAATCAGCGAGTTGCGGTTGCGATGCTTATCAAATTGGGCCATAGCGTGGAAGTCGTCGATGACGGCCGCGAGGCCGTGGAAGCCGTCCAGAAAAAAGCCTTCGACGCGGTTTTCATGGACATTCAAATGCCGCACCTTGATGGATATGCGGCATGCGAACGCATTCGCAGCATTCCCCGCCTGAAGGATCTCCCGATCATCGGTCTCACCGCACACGCCATGTCGGAAGCGCGGGAGAAAGCGATGGCTGTTGGAATGAACGGCTTTGTCACGAAACCCTTCAAACAGGCTGATCTGGCGAACGCTCTCCAAAGCCTGGACCTTCCCGCGCCAGCCGAAGCGCCTGTCGCGGAGACTGCCAGGGTGGAGAAGGAAATCGATTCGGTGCTGCCCACCGTGGATCTGGAGGCTCTCAAGGACGAATGGCAGGCTTCCGGAATCATCGACAGCATGGATGACATTGTCGCGACCTTCATCGAAGAGTCCAACATGCAGCTTTCCCTCCTTGAGGAAGCGTATGGCAGGAAAGACCTGACGGCCGTCGCGGCCCTTGCCCACAAGATGAAATCCAGCGTGGCGTCCCTTCATGTGCGCCGGCTGGAAAAGTTGCTGCATATGATCGAAGCAGTAGCCGGCGGGCGCGGCGATTCTGACGAGAGCCTCCACCAACTTGTCCTCGATAGCATGCGAGAGTGGGATGCCGTACGGCGCGTCTTCGACGAAGCGCGCAACGTGCATTGAGAGTGGCGGGACACCTTTCCAGCACATTGGGATCCTAAGCTTAGAATTCCACGTGGACAAGTTGTCGC
>JADMIO011113539.1_pt1 | contig 36716 bp, 30 predicted proteins | sample 8958161 | NCBI WGS metagenome assembly JADMIO01 (sample SAMN16585339, study PRJNA669376) | soil metagenome | isolation source: Crop rotation soil | place: USA: Cullars Rotation, Alabama | collected 2011
GCCACTATTTGGATGCCCCAACGATGTAATTCTCTGGCGAGAACTGTGGTAACACTGATTTTCACGAATTCAGGAATTTTTAAACCGTTGAAACGGTTAGGAAAAGTTTCCGAACGACAGTCACCCAACTGAAGTTGGCTGTTAATGGGAGGCAGATGGTTTTACAGACGAAAATGCGCGCTCCCTGAACAGGCGTTTTCAGAGAAGCAAAGGAAGTCAACCAAGGCTTTGTTCGCGCTCGGCAGCGGTGGGGGGTTGTCATAAAGTGATAGCGCATGGCGCAGGCTGAAATAGTGGAAGCGGCTCCGGAGGCGGTTTTTCCGGCGGGGCTCCACAATGCTTATTTGTTTTCAACGTTCAACGCGCTGTCGTATCAAATCGTGCTCTACAGCCCGATGGTTTTGTATGCGAAAACGCTGGGGGCGAGCGCCACGATTTTGGGAATCATTGCGGGGATGATGCCGATGCTGGTGATTTTTCAAATTCCGGCGGCGAATTATATCCCGCGGGTTGGGTTCAAACGGTTTGTTTATGCCGGCTGGGGGACGCGGGTGATGTTTATCTTTGCAATGGCGCTGGTGCCGTTAACGGGAATATTTCTGACTCCGGCGAATCGGCTGGCGCTGTTGTTAAGCCTGCTGTTTTTTTTCAATTTATCGCGCGGGATTTCGAGTTGCGCCTGGTTGCCCTGGATAACGGCGCTCGTGCCGGCAAGGCTGCGAGGGACGTATTTGTCGCGGGACCAGGCAGTGCAAAACGCGGGGAGTTTTGTGACGACTCTGATTGGCGCGGCCTGTCTGGCGGGGCAGACGCGAGCGTGGCAATTCGCCCTGCTCTTCGGGTTCAGCGCGGCGATGGGGGCGGTGAGCCTGAGTTTTCTCAAGCGGATTCCCGACGCAGCGCTGCCGGAGGAAATTCGCACGTCGAAAACGCCGGTGCCGTGGCTGGAGATGCTGCGATATGGGCCGTTCAAAAAATTGCTGGTGACGGTGATTAGTTATGCGGTGGCGTATGGAGGAATCCAGGCATTCACCGTGGCGTTTTTGAAATCGGAGGCGCACATGTCGGAAACGAGGGTCCTGCTGGTGACTTCGGCGGCGTTCGTGGGCGGGCTGAGCAGTCTGTGGTTTTTGGGGTCGCGGCTGGACCGGCTGGGCAGCAAACCGATCCTGACATTTTGTTTTGCAGTATGGGTGGCCTTGCTGGGCGGATGGTTTTGCCTGGCGAGTCGCGCGTTTCCGGTGGGGATTGGAGTGGTGCTGGCGCTGCAGTTCTGCATGGGATTGCTGGCGGCGCTGATTTCCATGGCGAATACGCGACTGGCGATGGTGGTGATACCGGTGATGGGGCGGAATCATTTTTTTGCCATCTATTCGGTGGCGAGCAACGTAACTCTGGGGGTGGCGCCGGTCGCGTGGGGATTGCTCATTGATGCCATTGGAACGCGTTCACCGGTTTGGCATGGGCTGGAGTGGAATCGATTCAGTGTATTTTTTGCGGCGGCGGCGATTGCGTTCCTGGTAACGCTCGTGTCCACCCGGCGGCTGCAGGAAGACGAGGCCGTTTCGATGGAGGAACTTTTGCGGGAGGTGTTGGTCCAAACGCCGCAACGGGTATGGCTGCGTTTCTGGCCGAGGAGCTGATTGATTGGCTGGAGAAGCTATTTGAGGCGGGAAATTGTGGCCGGCATTTAGTTGGATGATTTGACAACTTTCGGCTTCGGGTGGTTACTGCTGGGAATGTCGGTGACATATCAGGATATCGAAGCGGCGGCGAAGCGGATTTCGGGTCAGGTGGTGGAGTCGCCCTGCCCTCTCTCGATCCCGCTCTCCGAGGCGACGGGGATGAAAATATTTTGTAAGTTGGAATACTTACAACGAACGGGGAGTTTCAAAGAGCGAGGGGCGCGGAATGCACTGTTGCAACTTTCGCCCGCGCAAAGGAAGTGCGGGGTGATTGCGGCTTCGGCAGGCAATCATGCGCTCGGTCTTGCTTATCATGCACAGCTACTGGGAATTGCCGCGACGGTGGTGATGCCCAGATTTGCGCCATTGACGAAGGTGACCAATTGCAGGCGGCTGGGCGCGAATGTGATTTTGTATGGAGGGAACATCGCGGAGGCGCGTGGCAGGGCAGATGAATTGGTGAAGGAAAAAGGGCTCACTTACATCAACGGTTTTGATGATCCCGCGATTATTGCCGGCCAGGGGACGATTGGATTGGAAATTGCCAAGCAGGTTCCGGAGGTGGATGCGGTGATTGTGCCGATCGGAGGGGCGGGGTTGATTGCGGGTGTGGCGCTGGCGTTGAAAACACTTCAGCCGAAGGTGCGGATTATTGGCGTAGAACCAGAGCGCGCGGCAAGTTACACGGCGGCTTTGCAGGCGGGGCATCCGGTGAACTTCGACATGCGTCCGACACTGGCCGATGGGCTTAGTGTGCCCAAAGTGGGCGAGAACGCTTTTACGATTGCGCGAGGTTTGGTGGACAGGATCGTGCTGGTGGGCGAGCACGAAATTGCCCTGGCTATTCTGCGACTGATGGAACTGGAAAAAGCGGTGGTGGAAGGGGCGGGTGCGGCGCCTTTGGCGGCGTGCCTGGCGGGGCTGGTGCCGGAGTTGAAGGGATTGCGAGTGGTGTTGCCACTGTGCGGAGGGAACATCGATTTGAATACGCTCGGCAGAGTGATTGAGCGGGGTTTGGCGTCGGATGGGCGGTTGTGGCGATTTACGGCGACGATCAGCGATCGGCCGGGTGGGTTGGCGAAATTTGCGGGGTTAATCGCTGAGGAGGGGGCGAGTGTGTTGGATATTGAACATGACCGTGCATTTGCGGCAGAGGACATTACGACGGTGACGGTGCATTGCGTGGTGGAAACACGCGATAAGGAACAGATCCAGAGCCTAAGAGAACGGCTGAACCGCGAAGGGTTTCAGGTGGCCGCTTAAGCGGGCGGCTAAAGGTGATGCAAATGAGTAGTCCCATGAAGCGGAAAAAAGGAGACTGCATCCGGCCTACGGACGCTTACGTTTCGGACTTCGACGGATCTGGGAGAGAAGCGACCGATCTTACATGATAACAGAGAAACCCCTCACCCTTTAATCCCTCTCCCGCGGGGAGAGGGAATTATTTTTTGTGCGTTTAACCCAGGGTGGCGGACGTCCGGAAAAATGGATGCAGGAAGTGGACGTCCTGACCCTGGGCTAATATCTGTCACCCCGCTGGGGTTTTCAATTTGACTCGCGCTGCTCGTGCGCAGTGGGCGGGCTGGAATTGAATTAGTCGGGAGGCGGTGATTCTTCGTCCCTGGGTTTGTGAACGAGCGTACGGCCTTCCGTACGGACGCCGGTGCCGCCCGTAAACCGGAGCAGCAGATAGAAGGCCACGAGCACCAGAGCAATGAAGAGTAAAACCGGGATTAACCAAACGTGTAACATAGTTTCAACCTTGTTTGTTTTTAGCTTGTTTGACCGCGGCTTACAGCGAGCACGTCTTCTGGCCTAAGCCTAACATAACTGAGCGGTTTTCAAAAGGTAATTGGCTCATTTTTCGAGTGCTTGCAGGACTTCAGCGGGGTGGTCGGCCGGCTTCACGTCGCGCCAAATCTTTGCGATTTTGCCGTGGGAATCGATTAAAAACGTGACGCGGTGAGTGCCCATGTACTTGCGGCCCATGAAGCTCTTCTCGCCCCAAACTCCGTAAGCGAGGACGATTTTTTTATCTTCATCCACCAGCAAGGAGAATGGGAGCTTGTATTTATCCACGAATTTCGCATGACTTTTTGCGGAGTCCGTGCTCACACCCAAAAGGACGGCGCCTTTTTGCTTCAGGGGCTCAAAGTTGTCCCTGAACCCGCAAGCTTCTTTAGTGCAGCCGGGGGTGTCATCGCGCGGGTAGAAGTAAAGAATGACGGGCTGGCCGCGGAGAGCTGATAGGGAAATGGTCTTGCCTTCGTGGGTGGTGGCGGTGAAATCCGGAGCGGGGTCGCCTTCCTTGAGCTTCAGTTCAATTTGCTTCGCCATAAAGTTCGATTCATTTTTGACTTTTCCTGCATTACGATTTGATTAGGCTAGCGGGCCATTTTACGTAAGCGCGACATTTTTTATAAGCAACGATTAAATTAAGGACCACAACATGACAAACGAGGCTTCGGGACCATTGGTGGGTATCATTATGGGCAGCGATTCAGACTGGCCAGTAATGAAAACGGCCGCTGACACTTGCGCGGAATTTGGTATTTCGTGCGATGTAAAAGTCATTTCGGCGCATCGCACGCCGCAGGATTTGGCGGAGTATGCTACGAACGCTCACATAAAAGGGATGGCGGTGATCATTGCGGCGGCGGGAGGTGCGGCGCATTTGCCGGGAGTTACGGCGGCGTTTACGCCTTTGCCGGTGATTGGGGTGCCGATTGAGAGCAAGGCGTTGAAGGGGCTGGATTCGCTGCTGTCGATTGTGCAGATGCCCAGCGGCATACCGGTGGCGACGGTGGCCATTGGCGGGGCACGGAACGCGGGACTTTTGGCGGCTCAGATCCTGGGCGCGCGGGATCCCGAGATGAGGCAAAAGGTGCTCGATTTCAAGCAGCGGCTGGCGGAAGAATCGCGGAGTAAGACGAAAAACCTGGTGAGATAAAAAGGAAGGGGGCCTCCGGGCCCCCTCACCAGCTCCGCAGGATAACTTCAGCAAGCTGAAGCGGGAGCCGACGCTTCACCTTAGCGTTCAATGGCCTGCAGTCAAGCTGGATGTTGTGGCCGGTTGCGGTCCCTGAGCCGGTGACGTTGCTCGAAAGCGGTTTCCAAGGGTGCTCAGATTCGGTAGATTCTTCTCGAATGGTTTTGGTCATAGATAACTACGACTCCTTCACCTACAACCTGGTGCAGTATTTGGGTGAGATGAAGGTGGAGATGAATATTCATCGCAATGATGAAGTTTCGGTAGACGAGGTGCGGGCGCTGAAGCCGGAGAGGATTTTGATTTCGCCTGGACCGTGCTCACCTCGGGAATCGGGATTATCGAATGAGATTATCCGAACATTTAGCACGCAAATTCCGACTCTGGGTGTGTGCCTGGGGCACCAATGCATTGGTCATGTATTTGGCGGCAATGTGATTGTTAATTACCGAATGATGCATGGAAAAACATCCCTGATAAAACATAACGGCAAGGATTTGTTCGAAGGCATGCCGAATCCATTTGCGGCGACCCGATACCACTCATTGGTCATTGAACGAAGTTCACTTCCCGATTGTCTCGAAATCACTGCTGAAACTGAGGAGGGCGAAATCATGGGGATCAAGCACAAGACGCTGCCGATTTGGGGGGTGCAGTTTCACCCGGAAAGCATTCTTACGGAGAGTGGCCGGCAAATTTTAAGTAATTTCCTGAAATTGAAGGCGACCGAGCCAAGCCGGTCGTGATCAGTTCGTCGGCGAAATTGTGCCAAGATAGTTTTGAAAGCCTTTGCGGACTGGTGCTGAGGAGTGGGCCAGGGCACGGGCGAATTCCTGGGTTTGGATATCAATGCCAGAGCTATGACATAGACTTGCGGCCTGGCTGGATATGGACTCGTCATACTTCTCAAGCTCGCGAAGGAGGCGCTTGGGTTCGGTTTTAAATTTTCCCACCACATTGGAGGCGTAGGCGCGGCAGGAAGTGATTTTTCCGTCGCGGTCGCCATCCACCCAGATGGGATTGGTTGAGCCGATTACGGGAGGATGCCAAATCCGGGAGGTGGGTTGATAAGGGCGAGATATCGGCCAGAAAGGAATTGTCTGGCCTGCGCCTGATGCGATTGCGACCAGATGAACGTCATAGTCCGGGCGAGGGAGCTTCCAAACTACCTTTCGAGGTTGAGACATCATTTGCGATTTAACCTGCGAAGGTGAATTTCTGAAGCGATGCTCGCGGATTTTAGTTCCATTGGCGAAGAGCTCAACCAGATCCGGCTGAGCCCATTCTGGACTTTGGACTGAAACCTCGATCTTCAGGTCCCTGGCGTTGTCGTTTACGGTATCGCCTACTTGAAACTTGTCGTTAACAGACATTTGAGTGAACAGGCCCATACTCACCAGCACTCGACCTTTCTTAAAACTGTCGTAAACCTCCGAGACGTTGATGTTGCCCGGATCCGAATCATGGCAAGCAACATAACTTCGCCCCTGGCCGACAATAAACCGATTAACCTCGTGCGAATCACTCGAACCAACAGCAGTGATGCGGTAGCCATAATTCAGAAGTGCAAACCAATCTCGATATGTGAGCATCCAATCCGATTGCAACGCAGCCGAGTTGACCACCTCGATGGCATCAAAACTGAATTCCGGCCCGCGTTTATTCTCGCCGGTAATGGCGTTATAGTTTGTGCGGTTAAACGGCTGAAAATTAGTGTGGATGTTTCGTGGGTGGTTTAATACGACAACTTGAACGCCTGGCGTGCTGCGGAGATTTTGCATGAGTTTTGTCCAATCCCGAGTTCGATGATCGGGCGGAGGCGAGCCTGGCAGGATTGGGAATACGTTGAAATGTCCTGCTTCGGTGGTGACTTCGTCGCCGATGATGGGAGTAAAATATTTATCCACCTGCATCCGACGCACCACATTGCTGGGGTCTATTACAAGATTATGCTCGGTGGTCACGGGCAGTTCGATGCCCTCTCCTGCCAGGGTGAGCGTCCGCTCTTCAGCAGTAGCATCGCCGTGGCGGCTATGCGTGAATGTATGGATGTGGGTATCACAAGCTGCCCAGCCGGGTGTGGAGACTTCCCGGTTAATCCTCAGACGTAGCTTTGTTGGCTGGCTACGCGTAAGATTAAAGGTTCTCGAATCCATTCCATACTCCGGCCCTCGATTGGCAAACACAGTATAATTTCCTTCGCGAAGACCGACTTTCGCGCGGCCGTTGCCAGAATAAATTACTCCGGCGCGAACGGCTAAGTTTTGTCCGGGGTAGGCATAGATGGGGGGTAAATTTTTCTTTTCATCAACGATTGTGATTCGGCAAGGCAGAGGGTCTTGTGAGTCGGAATCGATTACGGTTATTTCCAAGGAAGCTTCATTCACGGCCTCCGCGACGGGAGCTTCCACAAAACTAATTTCCCGTAAAATAATGTCATCGCCCGTCGCGGAGGGCGAAATCGTGATCGTGTTTTCCCCGTCCCGCAAAGTTCCCGGCGGAACTGCTAAAGTAGACACCATGGGGACATCCATGAGCGCTAAAGTTCCCAGCGCTCGGTCATTAACTTTAACTCGCCAGTCAGTTTTAACGTCCTCCTGGCGAATGAATAATGTTCCCTCGTGCTCGTTGGCTTTACTGTTGAATTTTAAGAGGAGTGTATCCGACTCAGGTGTTTTATTCTCAAACCATTGCCATTCGGGGTGACCGGCAGTTCCAAGGTGATGCTCGCTGGAATCCAAGATGTGAGTCGTGGCTGCCGGAACCCGAAACGACAAGAACAAAACACCGAACAGAACTCCTAAAAAAATTAAGCGAGGAGACATTCGGATTCAATTTAAAGCCGTGTTACTGTGGTTGGCAATGGACTTTGTTGGAGGCTGCTGGTAAATGCCCTTAGTTCGAGTATTTTGAGCGATTGCGCCTCCGAGAGGATGGTGAAGGCAAGTCTGAGTTAATGATCCGCAACATTATTTTTGATTGGTCCGGCACACTAGTGGACGATCTTCCGGCAGTGTGGAAAGCGACCAACTACGTGCTTGGGCAGGCCGAGCGGGAGGAGATGACGTTAGAAACATTCCGTGCCGAGTTCTGCCTGCCGTTCACGGATTTTTATGAACGCCATGTGCCGCATATTAAATTGCCGCAACTGGAAGAGTGGTTTCACGGCCACTTTCGAAAGGTGCAGGATTCCGTGTGTGAGCTGCCGCATGCTCGAAATTTTCTGGAGTTTTGTCGCGAACAAAAACTTCGCACTTTTCTTTTAAGCACTGTGCACCGGGACCATTATGATGTGCAATCTGCCGCGACCGGACTCGGTGCTTTTCTCGAACGTCCGTATCTAAACGTTTGGGATAAGCGGCAAAAGATTCATGAGATCCTGAAAGAAAATGGCCTTGAGCCGCAGGAAACTCTTTTCATCGGAGACATGCAGCACGATATCGAAACTGCCAGGCACGGTGGCGTGCATTCGTGTGCTGTGCTAACCGGTTATAATACGCTGGAGCAACTTCGTGCTGCTCAGCCTGATTTAATTGTAGAGCATTTGGGCGAGTTACGGCAGATTTTAGAAGACAACGAGCTGAATTTGCATCCGCACTCTACGCCCTTTGAGGAAGACCATCCGCCAATTGCAACAGTGGGCGCGCTCATCTTCAATAAAGCAGGATTGATATTAATTGTGCGCACCCATAAGTGGTCGAACCTTTGGGGCATTCCCGGAGGTAAGATCAAGTGGGGCGAAACGTCTGAGGACGCACTTCGGCGGGAGATCAAAGAAGAGACGAATCTGGACATTGAGGAAATCAAGTTCGCGCTTGTCCAGGATTGTATCCATTCCAAAGAATTTTATCGGGATGCACATTTTATTCTGCTCAATTATACTTGCCGATGTTGTGGTGAACCCGAAGTGAAGCTCAACGAGGAGGCCCGTGAGTTTCGCTGGGTCACGGTTCAGGATGCGCTCTTAATGAAAATTAATCAGCCAACTTTAAATTTGTTGCTGGCGATTACAAAATAGTTTTTAAGAATTTTATGTCCCAAATATCCATAGTTGATCTGGAAGTATTTTACTGTGTCGGAGTAACGGATGAAGAGCGAGCCAAGCCACAACGGTTGCTAGTAAGCGTTGAAATGGCTTACGATTTTTCTTCCGCAATCCTAAGTGATCGAATTGAAAAGACGATCAACTATTGGGATGTTGCGCAAACGCTGCTGAAATTCGGGGAGCGCAGGAGCTGGAAACTTATCGAGAAACTCGCATCGAATATTGCCGATATGGTGTTCGTGGAGTACGGGCCTCAAACAGTGGAGGTGGAGGTCAAGAAGTTCCCTATTCCCCAGGCTCGGTATGTTTCTGTTAAATTGACGAAAGATCGGCCTCGTTAAGCCCGGCAGCGAGACAGGGTCATCCTGGATATCCGGCAATATACGTGTTCAATTGAGCTATGGTTGTGCTCTGCGCGGAAATGGTCCAGTTCACCAGATCACCGATCGAAATCACACCGAGAACTTGCTCTTCATAAACGACGGGCAAATGCCGGACCCTATGTTCGGTCATTAATCGCATGCAATCCTCGACAGTATGTGACGGACTAACCTGGATAACGTTGCCGGTTATGATTTCGCGAACAGATGTTTGTTTGGACGACTTACCTTTAATTGCAACCTTGCGGGTATAGTCACGTTCCGACACGATTCCGATTAGCTTGTCGCCATCCATTACGAGCAACGCACCCACGTTTTTATCGGCCATCTTTTGAATGGCATCGAAAACAGTCGCGTCCGGCGAAATACAATATACTGCAGTGCCTTTGTGATTAAGAATTTCGTTGATGGTGCCGAGGGCATTCATAGGCTCGATGAGGTCGGTTTTGAGCGCAGCGGTTCCGCTCTGCGGGCCAAGTTACCGAAGTCCGGTACCCAACCGTGCATCTCACGGAGCAAATGATGGCGCTTCTTCATCAAAGCTAATTTCTGTGAGTATTGTCCGACACCTTATCATGTATTCGTCAAAAGCGCAGCATAAATTTTTATGAAAGCGATTTTCCTTGCAACAATCGCCCGGCCATTACGGCTCGACGACGTGGCAATTCCGGAACCCGGCCCCGGGGATATCCTGGTCCGTGTGAAAGCAGCAGGTATATGCCACTCGGATGCTCACTACCGAAAAGGTACGTCAAGCGTAGCCCGTTTGCCGATTACGTTAGGTCACGAAGTCGCCGGTGTTGTCGAAAAGCTCGGGAGCGAAGTACACGGCTTCAACATTGGAGACCGGGTGTGCTTGCACTACCTGGCCACGTGCGGGCACTGCCGATATTGCCTGGAAGGTAATGAACAGTTTTGTCCTGAGGCTAAAATGATTGGCAAACATCGAGATGGCGGCTTCGCAGAATTCATCGTCATGCCTGCCCGTAGCATTTTCAAACTGCCGGACAGCATTCCCTTTGAACAAGGCGCGGTAATGATGTGCTCCTCGGCGACCTCGCTTCATGCGCTTAAGCAGGCCCGCTTAAGAGAGGGTGAAACTGTCGCCGTATTTGGCGTTGGAGGGCTTGGGCTTTCGGCGGTGCAATTGGCGAAAGCGTTAGGAGCTGCCCAGGTATTCGGGGTCGACATCAATGCCTCGAAGCTAAAGCTCGCGAATGAATTTGGTGCCATTCCGGTGAATGCAAAGGAATCGGATCCAGTTAAAATGTTGAATGAACTCACGGCCGGGCGTGGCGTGGATGTTAGCCTCGAGTTAATCGGTTTGCCGATCACAATGCAGCAAGCTGTTCGCAGCCTCGCGGTACGCGGCCGCTCAGCACTCGCTGGGATTACTCAACAGAGTTTCCATGTTAGTCCTTACCATGAACTTATTAACAAAGAAGCGGAAATCATCGGCGTTTCCGATCATCTGGCGTCGGAACTCCCTTTGCTCATAAAACTGGTCAAGGACCGAAAACTGGATTTATCCAGGATCGTGTCACAAAAAATTGGTTTGGATGCAGATTCGATTAATAAAGTTTTAGATGCCCTGGAGCGCTTTGACCATGATGGGCGAGCGGTGATCACACTGGCTTGATTACGTGCAGCTTATATTGAAGGCGATAGAATAACGGCTATCAGCGCAGTCTCCGAATATTACGGAAGCCAAAATCCGTAAACAGATGGATTGCGGGTTTTGCCAAAGAAAATACGCTGCCACTCCTGAATTTTAATGAGTCGTTTAATAGGGTTAATTGAATGGGAAAATTTCTGCTGGCGAGCTGTTCTTGAAGTGTGAGCCGCCCGCTTATCCGCCTACCCTGATTTCCTGATGATAAATCGGGACGGTTTTGCGCCGTGATGAGGCTCGAACACCCCTGATGGAATTCTTTGCAAATATAAATATGAAGATAGCCGTGATTGGACTTGGGTATGTAGGACTGCCTTTATCATTTCAGTTTGCCAAAAGCGGCGTCACCGTTCTTGGACTCGATATAGATACCGGCAAGGTAGATGCTCTTAATCAGGGGCGCAGCTACATCAAACATATTACTACGAGCATGGTAGCTGAAGCGACTCAATCGGGTGCTTTCTCAGCCTCTACTGATTTCAGCCGCATCAAGGAAGTCAGCGCCATCATCATCTGTGTGCCGACCCCGCTGAATAAAAATCGAGAACCAGACATTTCGTATATTCTCGATACTGGAAAAAACATCGCGCGACACCTGCAAAAAGGGATGGTCGTAGTCCTCGAATCTACAACCTACCCCGGCACGACCGATGAAGATTTGCGAGAAGTCCTTGAAATCGGTTCAGGCCTGGAAGCTGGAAAAGATTTCCACCTCGCCTTCTCGCCTGAACGCGAAGATCCGGGAAATCCGAACAGCCAGGTCGCTTTGATTCCAAAAATTGTCGGCGGTTTCACCCCGGCTTGTCTGGAAAAAGCAATGGCAGTTTATTCCAAAGCCATCAAAACGCTCGTGCCCGTTTCCTCCTGTCGTATTGCAGAAGCCGCAAAATTGCTCGAAAATACTTTCCGCGGCGTAAATATCGCGTTGGTTAATGAACTAAAAGTCGTTTACAGCGCCATGGGGATCGATGTTTGGGAAGTGATCAACGCGGCCAAAACTAAACCCTTCGGTTTCATGCCCTTTTATCCTGGGCCAGGCCTGGGGGGCCATTGCATTCCTATCGATCCATTTTACCTAACCTGGAAAGCCCGTGAGTATGGTCAGAATACCCGATTTATCGAACTCGCCGGGGAAGTAAATACCTCCATGCCCGAGTATGTCATTCGCCGCGTCGGCGATGCTTTAAACGATCGGCAAAAATCTGTAAAGGGCAGCTCCATTCTGGTTCTCGGGCTTGCATATAAGCCAAATGTGGACGACGAACGCGAATCTCCCAGCTACGTTCTCATGGAAATGCTTCAGGCCCGCGGAGCAAAAGTTGCGTATTACGATCCTTATGTCCCAATCATTCGGCCGACTCGCGAGCACGCACATTGGACCGGCACGAAATCGGTCGAATGGAAGCGCGATATCATTTCGGGATATGACCTCGTCTTGATTTCCACTAACCATGCTTCCATTAACTACCGGGAATTATCGGAATGGGCTGAGTTAATTGTGGATACCAGAAATGCTATGGCACCAATCCAGACGAAAAAAGGTCAGATTTGGAAGGCTTAAAAAGAACAGGGCGCAGTTGGTATCTCCATTAACCTCAACCAACTACGCCCCACTGCATAACCAAACGCTCGGTGGCTCATGAATAGCTGAGCCCAAAAGAGAGCCGACCGAGTCTGCTAATCACCGCTAACGGCCAATGCCTTTCGCCTTCACAACCTCCGCCCTTGTCCGTTGTGGGTGCTTAACATTGCAATTGTTTTAACATCTTTTCAAACGCCTGTCTGTCAGGCCACTCTTGAAAATCATGTAGGGTGGTGCCTTACATCCTGAAATTTCACATCTACCAAATCACTCAGGTTGTTACCTCGACAGTTTTGGATCCAATGTTAACGTGGGTCGGTGATCAGTATTATTCTTCTCTTTAATTTGTTAGCGGCAGAGCCACAAATTGTGCAACAATCGGGCACAAATTCGGCAACAGAAAAGACTGCGAACCCCGCTGCTTCCGTCGAGAAAGAATATGAGAAACTTCTCGAAGACGATGACATCGCCCAACAGGAGGTTGACACTTGGATTCAGGAAAATGGTGAGCACCGCGCTAAGGGCGCTGGCACTTCTGATGCCGAATTGAACCATCGCATTCAGGAGCGTTTCGCACCCATTCGTAAAGCATACGAGAGCTTTATCCAGCGTCATCCTGATCACTCCAAAGCGCGTATCGCCTATGGCAGTTTCCTCGGAGATATAAATGAGGAGGACGCGGCCCAGGTGCAGTATGAAAAAGCCCTCGAGCTCGACCCTAAGAATCCGGCAATTTACAATAATTTGGCCAATACCTACGGTCATCATGGTCCAGTCAAAAAATCTTTTGAGTATTACGCCAAGGCGATTGAATTAAACCCTAAAGAACCCGTTTATTTTCATAACTTCGGAACCACTGTTTTTTTATTCCGCAAGGATGCTCAAGAATTTTATGGCATCGACGAACAGGAGGTGTTCAACAAGGCCTTAACTTTGTATAGCAATTCCATGCGCCTAGACCCGACGAATTTTCCGCTCGCCTCTGACATCGCACAAACATATTACGGCATTAAACCGCCGCGCTATGAACAAGCTTTAAACGCCTGGACAAATGCGCTGAATCTGGCTCAAGACGAAATCGAGCGTGAGGGTGTTCATATTCATTTCGCACGAGTGAATCTCGAGGCCGGCAACTTCAACGAAGCTCGCGCACATCTCTCCCTTATCACTAATCAAATGTATGTGGATCTTAAGAATCGAATATCCCGCAATCTTGAAGAACGCCAGAAGGGCTCGACTGCGACAAATTCCGCCCCGCAAGATGCCCAGGCTCAGGCTCCGCCTGCTACCGCCCGGCCTAAAAACCCATAGCCTTACGCTTGTCCAGTGCTGTACTCAGCGCAGCCTTGACCGCGTCGAGGCTCGCCGGAAGTTCCAGTGGCTGATTTGCATAATGTGAAGGAAATCCCAATTGGCTTTGGTGGTATTTGACCTTCATTTCCACGAATTTCAAACCGTGAGCGGTAGAAATCACAACTACTCGTTCGCTTTTATCAATCTTTCCTGTCTTCAAAAGTTTTATGAGCACAGCAAGCGCCACACCCGTATGAGGATCATTAAACATTCCGGTGCGATCTCCCAAAGCTGCAGCATCTGCCAATTCTTCTTCCGTCGCCTGCTCTACTACTCCCTCGAATTGCCTAAGCGTCCTTACCGCCTTTTGAAAACTGACCGGGTTTCCGATCTGTATCGCACTTGCCAAAGTTTTTTGCGCCTGGATTGGTTCAAAGGTTTCAAAGTTCCGTAAATACGAGCGGTATAGCGGATTTGCTCTTTCCGCCTGAGCCACGACGATCCGCGGCATTTTCGTTATTAAACCCAGGTCTCGCATCATCAGGAGCCCTTTGCCCAAAGCCGAAACATTTCCCAGATTGCCTCCTGGAATCACAAAAACATCCGGAGCCTCCCAGTCAAATTGTTGGACGATTTCAATTCCGACGGTCTTTTGGCCTTCCACCCGCAGCGAATTCATGGAATTGGCCAGGTACAGACTTGGATCTTTCGTAATCTCCTTAACCAAATGCATGCACCCGTCGAAATCGGTATCCAGGTAGAGCACCAAAGAATCATTTGAAAGCGGCTGAACCAGTTGCGCGGTTGAAATTTTACCCCGCGGTAGCAGAACAATCGATTGAATCCCGGCAGCCGCGCAATATGTGGCCAAGGCTGCCGATGTGTCGCCGGTCGAAGCGCAAGCCACCGCCTGGATCGGAGCGCCGTCCGCGATCATCTGTTTGACCTGAGAAACGAGCACGGTCATGCCCAGGTCCTTGAAAGAGCCGCTGTGCGTATTGCCGCACAGTTTTACCCACAATTCATTTACCCCAATGATTTTGCCGAACCGTTCTGCCCAAAAAAGATTCGTCCCGCCCTCGTACAAAGAGACAATGTTCTCGTTTTTAATCTCCGGCAGGAGCCATTCTTTCTTTCCCCATACTCCCGACCCATAGGGCCATTGGTTGCTCTTATAACGCTCCTCAAAGAGCTTTTTCCAGCCCTGCGCGTTGCGAGTCGCCAGCGCGGCCGTGTCATGTTGAACCTCCAGAAGTGAGCCGCAAGCCCGGCAATTATATACAATTTCGCTTAGCGGGTAGATGGCTCCGCACTGCTCATTAATGCACTGAAACCAGGCTCGATATGACATTTAAAAAATTCGGGAGCAACCTTCTGGGCTGCTCCCGGAATTTCCAATTGTGACAGCGCTGGATCTTTTTTCAACCCTCGAGTAAACGAGTCAACGATTTAACGGTCTCGCTTTCCGGATCGGGAGTCATCTCTTCCATTATCACCGCTCTCATGTGATCTTGGAGCTGGCGCGGACTGTGCCGCATGCCTCTCACTATTGGACGGAGGGGTTGGCCGTTCATAACTTCGGCCGGATGATTCCGGTCGGGACTTTGCACTGTCTGACTGGTAATATCCCTTGGGATAATACGATTGCTGATTTTGCTGCGGCTGTGGCCGGTTCGGTGCTTCGTAAGTTCTGGCTGGAGGTGCCACGCTCGCTGGAGGCGCAGCCTGCCTGGTTGATTCTCGCTCTACGGATCGTTGTGGCACAGCCTGCGGTCGGCTGGACGTATTTGGAACCGTTTGAGGCTGACTTGTAGATCGTGGCTGCGATCGATTCGGAGCTTCCACTGTTCTATTTGGTGGGACCGAACGTTCAACTGACCGTTGCGGCACAGATTCTCTGGGCGCAGTATTCGGAGTGCCATTTGGCTGGGACGTCGATTGAGGTCTCTGCACGCCTTGCCTCTCGGCCTGGCGCACGCCCCGATTATTCTCCGATTGAACCCCCTGTGGTATGGATGTATTGGAACGCCGCCTTCCCAACCCATTATTCGACCCCACGCCACCACCTGTTCCGTTTCTATTCTGCGTATTCACGGTCGAAGCAGCAACCACCGGCCGGTGCTGTATGACCGGATGGCTATTGTCCACCCGTTGAGCAACTGCCCTCACAGGCCTGGTAGGAGCCGCAAGTTCATGTCGATATACAACTGGCGTCGTTCCGTTATGCGCTCCCCTCACCTCCCGCGTGCCAGGAGCCGCATCACGTACGGTCGCCCTCGGGATTTCGCGATGTGTTACCGAGCTCACCCGCTCCACCGGAATTCCCCGATTAACCACCCGGTTGTTTACCACAGTGTAGTTATTTACGATCGTCGTATTCCGATACACGTTTCGAACCTCAGTGGGAGGCAAGCGATCATGCCTAAGATCCCGATGATCAAAGTTCCTCACTGCCACAAACGTGAAATGGTCAGCTCGCAACCCGAAATCAAAGCTCACACCCACGTGCACGCCATTATAACGCCACCCACCATGCACATCGAAAACCGCATGCGGCGGCAAAGGCGCCCATCCACAGCTATCGCCCGCTACGCGCCAGCTTACCCATGCCGGTCCCCATGTCCGATCCGGAGTCCATACCCATCCACAACGGTCATGCATATACCACCTGCCATAATGAAATGGCGCCCACCCCCATGAGTAGTCAGATTGCCAATACCAACCGCAATCGCTATACACCCAGTGCCCGCCATCGCAGTAAGGTCTCCAGCCACGCGAAATGACAACCGTTCGTGGTTGCCAACACCAGCCTACCCCATCGAGCATCACCCACGTACCATAAGGTGAAAGGTCATTGTAAAAATAATTCACTTCGGCTGGCGGTGGCGTGCTCACGTAAGCGGGTTCCGCCATTTCCACACGCGGAGTGAGCGGTGCCTCTACCGCCGGACCCGGACCAGCGGGTGGCCCCGAAGGCCCTGGTTGCGGCGCTACGGTTTGCGGTGTCGGGTTATTTGCCAATTGCGACGCGTCCGGATGACCACCGGAATCGTGGTTCAACATCGCCGTCACAATCTCCGGTGCTACCCCCACGTCTTTCAAATAAAGGACGTCGTCCGCAGTAAGATCAAAATTCGTTTGGGAATTCTGAATAAATGCCAATACGACTTCCTGAGATACGCCCGATTCTGATAACCGAACTACTTCGGCCGCGGCTGGTGATACGTTCACGGCCACCGCCGGAGGTAGCTGCGTTTCACCCGCGGTGACCACGGGCTGTGTGTTTTCCGGTGCTGCCGGCTGAGCCTGGACCGCGTTGAACGCGATCAAACTCGCGGCACTTAGGCTTACCCACCATTTCGTCCTCATAAAAGCTTTCGAAAATATGTTCATTCCAGTAATCATTAGACCCTTTCCTAATAGCTTTATTCAGGCCAGCTAGAAGGTTTATTTCCAAGCATTTACCCTCCAAACACCCCTGCATCTTACCCGCCGTCCGAGGAAGGGTCTATCGATATCCTCCAGTAATATAGGCTGAAAAGCCAACAACTTCCACGGCACGTTCTTGCCCGGGAATTTCCCAGTCGCCAACCTTCTGAAATTGTTGAATGCGCGTTTTGCCTCCGGTTTTCTGATTTTACTTTCCGGCCCATTCCATACAATTCCAAGCATGCTAGCCTCCGTTTTTGCCAATCTCTTTTCGGGGGGTAGTCTGCTCGGTTCACCTATTGCCGGTATCGCTATTTCCGTATTCCATCTCTGGATGCTAATCCATGCCATTCGACAGCGAGAATGGGTCTGGGCTCTATTTATTTTTTTTGTTTTTCCCATCGCCGCCATTTGGTATTTCTTTGCCGTTTATCGAGCATCCGCTTCCGCCACACGCGGATTTGAGCTCCCCGGCGCTCAACACCGCCGCCGGATTAAGGAACTTCAAGCCCAAATTCACCACCTCGATAAACCGCATCATCACTTCCAGCTTGGCGATGTTTATTTCCGACAGGGCAAGCTGGAAAAGGCGGAAGCCTGCTATCGTGCCGCCCTTGAGCGCGATCCAATGGACATCGATACTCGCGCCCACTTGGGTCAATGCCTCCTTCGTCTCAAACGTGCCGCCGAAGCCCGCCCATTTCTGGAAGGTGTTATTGCAGAAAATCGAAAACACGATTATGGCTACACCTTAATGGCTCTAGCTGAGGATCTCTCCGCCCTGGGCGAAACCGATGCCGCTTTAAACGTTTGGAGACAGGTCACCGAACATCACTCCTACCCTCGAGCAAAAGTGCAATTGGCCGAAATTTATCTGCAGAAAAACGAGCCCGAGCCCGCCCGCGCAGAACTAAGCGAAGTCATTTCCGATGACGCTCATGCGCCCACGTTTCAACGGCGGCGCGACCGCGTCTGGCTGCGAAAAGCCAAGAGCCTTATGCGTAAGCTGCCACAAAGGGTTTGAGCACTCCCGAACAGGCTATTCCATCCGCTTTCGAAACGGATTTCGGTTCCATACTTAACCCACCATGAACCCGGAAGAGTGGCAGTTTGTCTGGTTCACATTCATCATGGCATTGAGCAGCACCCTTATTGTCATCCCCGTAGGATTAACGCTGGCGTATTGCCTGGCCAAAGGCAATTGGCCGGGAAAACTTCTGCTCGATACTCTCGTCACGTTGCCTCTCGTCCTGCCGCCGGTCGTCACCGGTCTCGTACTTCTCAAGGCGTTCGGGCGCCGCGGTCCACTCGGCCATTGGCTGCACCAACATTTCGGATTGGATATTGTCTTCACCTGGCGAGCGGTCATCCTGGCACTGGTCGTTATGTCATTGCCCTTATTTGTTCGAGCAGCCCGCAGCGCGCTTGAAGGGGTTAATCCAGCAGTAGAACAAATAGCTCGAACCCTGGGCGCCAACGAGTGGCGAGTATTCTTCACAGTGTCCTTGCCTCTCGCCCGTCGGGGTGTGCTAGCAGGCACGCTGCTGGCGCTGGCCAGAGCAATGGGCGAATTTGGCGCCACCATTCTCGTGGCCGGCAATATACCTGGTAAGACTACCACTCTCTCGGTAGCCATCTATCAACACATTCAGCTTGGCGAAAATGGACAGGCCTGGGCCCTCGCCGCGATTTCCGCGGTTCTCGCTTTTCTCGCCGTTGCCGTAAGCCAGCTATTGGTCCGGGAGCAGCCCCGGTGAAATCCCGTCTTTTGGCTCATTTTGCCGCCCGATTGACCAGCGGCTTTTCGCTTTTTACAGAGAACTCTTTCTTTGAAAAGGGGCCCCGCGTAACGGTTCTCTTCGGCCCATCTGCCGCAGGTAAAACCACCTTTCTTCGCTGTCTCGCCGGACTCACTCGCCCAATTTCCGGCACACTGCACTTCGACGACGAAACCTGGTTTGACTCTGCATGCCACCTCCATCTGCCACCGCGGCAACGCTCAATTGGTTTCGTGCCCCAGGATTTCGCCTTGTTTCCTCATCTCTCAGTTTTCCAAAACATCGGTTATGGCCTCCATCAGTTTCCGAACCGCGATCGAAAAACCCGGGTTTCCGAACTGCTCGAATGGTTGGGATTAAGGGATTTTCAAGGCCGCAAACCCACCGAACTTTCCGGTGGGCAACAACAGCGCGTCGCCCTGGCCCGGGCCCTGGCACCTCGACCTCGATTGCTGTTGTTGGATGAACCGCTCGCCGCCTTGGATCTCCCCACCCGCGCCCGGGTTCGTTTCGATCTTCGCAAAATTCTGAACGAGCTGAATCTACCCACCATCCTTGTAACCCACGATCGTGTCGAGGCCCTGGCGCTTGGTGATGACGTTGCGGTCATGGACGCAGGGAAAATCATTCAACAAGGCCCCATCCAGGAAGTATTCAGCCGCCCGGCAACTGTCGCCATCGCCGGCTCACTCGCCGTCGAAACTATCTTGAACGGGCGCGTCCTCGAAAATTCCTCTGGCCTGGTCACCGTCGCAGTCGCCGACCGCACGCTCACCGTGCTGGCTCCCGAACTGCCTCCGGATACTAGCTCTGTCAACGTCTGTATCCGCGCCGAAGACGTCATTCTGACGAAGGATTCGAGTCTCGCCAGCAGCCCTCGTAATCAACTGCGCGTAATAATCCGAAAGCTCGTTCTTGAAGGCCCCATGATGCGAATCGAGTTGGATTGCGGGTTCCTACTCACGGCGTATCTCACCAAACAAGCTTGCGAGGAATTACAGCTCAAAGAAGGCGACTCTGCCGTTGCCCTCATCAAAGCGCCTCAAATCCATCTCATTCCGACATAATAGTCATCTTTGATTTGCCCAGTCTTTGTACCTCGATCACAACCTGTAACATTTTCGGCGGGTCTTTTGCTACTTCTAACGCATCCGGACAGCCACGCACTACACCCCGTGGCACAACTGATCCAGTCATACCATGCTGATCGTATGACGGAAGAATTTCACAAGGATACCGAAGCCCCGAAGCTGAATAAGAATGAAAACCCTCCGCAGGAGCCGCTCAAAGTGGACTGGGCGGAATCCGAATTCTTTCAGGTGTGGTTGAAACTCGCCCGTGGCGGTAGGGCCCAAGACCAAAACCCCGCTTTTGCTCGCGGGTAGCGTATTCCGCGGGTGTTTTTTCAGTTTTGCCGCCCCGATCCTCCGACGCGCACTCGTATTTGCTCCGCGCGCCCAATCAGTTGCCGATCTCTGCTCTGAAAACAGTTTTTCGGGAGGACGCTGCTTTTGTTTTATGAATGCCCGCAACGGGCGCTCGATATCTCCACTTTGAACATCATCTCTCAACTTTCTCTGAGGCACATTGCCTAAGGTCCCTTTCGTATCCGTCTGGGCAAAGCTGCGTATAGAACTCATTTCACATTATCTTCAGCATGGCCCCATGCACACAGAATCGGAAACCAAAAGTTCAAGTTCGCGAGTTCACTCCATAGAACTCAGCTCCACAACCTTTTCCCCTGCGACTGCCGACTCAAATCTCGCCAACACGTTGCCTGACGAATCGACACCGCCGCCGCGGGAATTCAGCTCCTACGGCACTGGCACTGATAATTGCCTTACCCTCTACTTGCGCGAAATCGGCACTGTAAAACTTCTGACACCCACCGAAGAAATCGAATTGGCCGCCCGCATTCAAATTGGCGATAAGGATGCACGCGAGCACATGATCAAAGCCAACCTGCGGCTCGTTGTCAGAATCGCCCGCGAATACGAAGGTCTCGGCCTGCCTCTCCTCGATCTCATCAGCGAGGGAAATATTGGCCTCATGAAGGCCGTGGAAAGATTCGATCCCAGCCGGGGCGCCAGGCTGGCCACCTACGCGTGCTGGTGGATACGTCAAGCTGTCAGGGCCGCTCTCTCGAACCAATCCAAAACCATCCGCTTGCCCGTCCACATGCTCGAAAAGTTATCCAAATTACACCGCACCGCGCGGCGCCTGCATGAGGAACTCGATCGCGAACCTACCGATGAAGAACTCGGCGAGGAACTCGGCATCTCTGCTTCTCGCGTTGCCCAAATGAAAATGGCCGGGACCCGCCCCGCTTCGCTGGATGCTCCCCTCCGGGACGAAGATTCCAGCACCTTCGGTGATGTCGTCCAGGATGAATCTGCGGATTGCCCCTACAAACGTCTGGAAGAGAAGGCGGCCAACGGCGTTCTCAAGGAAATGGTCCAAAAACTCAAACCGCGCGAAGCAACCATCCTGCGAGCGCGGTTCGGTCTCGATGGTGGTAAGCAAAAAAGCCTCGAGGAAGTGGGCGAAGAACTGGGTGTCACTCGTGAGCGCGTTCGCCAATTGCAAACCACCGCCTTGCGCAAGCTCCGGAAAATGCTGGAGAAAATTGAGACCGGCAATAGCCGCAATTAGCCAGTTGCGGCCATGATTGCGCTGAATTCCCGTTCAACCCGATGGGAAGACCTACCTGCTTCTGAGTAATGAGAGCGTACCGTAGCCATAAGCATGAGCGGCATAGATTGGCAGGACATCCACCATCTCCGCGCTGCCGAGGGTTGGCTCGGCCTCGGTGACTATGAAGAAGCAACCGCTGAGCTAAAGCATCTCAATCCGCATTTAAGCACCCATCCAGCGGTGCTGCGGCTTCGTTATGCCATTCAACTCGCGGGCAAGAACTGGGAGATGGTCGCCGAAATCACTGGAATGCTCCTGACCATCAGTCCCGAGGACCCTACGGGTTGGCTGCACCATTCGGAAGCGTTGCATGAGTTGCATCGTACTGCCGAAGCTCGCGACGCTCTTAAAACCGCAGCCCTGCTCTTTCCCGACCATGCGTTGATTCGCTACAACCTGGCGTGCTATGAAAGCCATCTCGGCAACCTCGCTGGTGCCAGCGACTATTTGAAGCAAGCCTTTCGCCTCCCTGAAGGCGGTAAACTTAAGCTCGACGCCATGGCTGATCCGGACCTGCTTCCACTTTGGCAGGAAATTGGCAGTCTTTAAATTCGGGTCTAATCTAAAAGTTTCTTGCCTGGGAAGTGGGAGCCCCCAAAATGCGCTCCATGAAATTTCCGCGAAGGGGCCGTGCACCTCGAATCCTGCTGCAGTTCATTGCCATCTCCATTTTTTCTTCCACGTTACCCGTCCTCCTTGCTGCCGAGTTGCCTCCCCTGCCCCGTCCATTATCCATTCCTCAGCCCGCTGCTACCAATGATGCACCTTACTCTCCTCAACCCATTCTCCAGGGAGGTATCGTTGTCCCTCTTTACCCGCCCGATTCACCACTCCTGAAACCAGACCGGATTCGCGAATCTGAAATTTATAACCTCAGTAAAGCCGTCCCTGGAAGAATCAGCAGCATTGTGAACATTCACAATCCCTCCATTGAAGTGCATACGGTTGAAGGAGGTCTTAACTCCGGCGCTGCCGTCATTCTGGCTGCCGGGGGCGGCCACAATACTCTCAATGTTGGCTCGGAAAGTGCGGATTTCGTCCCTTGGTTCTTTAATTACGGGGTTAATACCATCATTCTCCGCAACCGGCTCCGCCGCGATGGTTATAACGTCCAGGCCGATGCCGTCACCGATGCTCTTCAAGCAATTCGCCTCGTGCGAGCTCATGCCAAAGATTGGAACCTGGACCCGAACAAAATTGGAATCATGGGATTTTCCGCCGGAGCAGAACTGGCCGCGCCCGCTGCTCTTTTCTTTGATGATTTCGATAAAAAGCACAACGAACCAGCCGATCCCCTGGCCGGCATTTCCTCACGACCCAACTTTGTTTCGCTCGTGTATCCTGGCCCCACTCCTTTCGCTCGCGGTGGCACTCCAGCCATACCTTCCAATACCCCTCCCGCGTTCATTATCTGCGGCGGTTCTGGGGATCGTGTCCATGCCCTTTGGGCCGATGAATATCTCTCCGCCATGCTGAAAGCCGGAGTTCCCAATGTCGAAATGCACATCTACGGCAATGGTCGCCATCCCGGGGATCAACTCAGTGATGGAACCCGCATGAGTGCCGGTCTCGCCGACCGCAACGGCATGCCTTTCGGTACCTGGCAGAACCGTTTCATCGATTGGTTCCGCGATCTTGGATTCCTCCAGAAACCGGGAATTGAAACCAAGGCCGCGCGCGATGTGGCGACCTTTGCTGCAACTCCACCTCGCCGGCAATCACCATGAAGACCAGCGATCTCTGAGTCCGCCGCCTCTCTTAGTTTGCTCCCGGCGGCCTATTGCGCTTTTCCCTGGAGATTCGCAATCGACAGCTCAGCCGCATTCACCTGATTCGTTACCAGATCCTCCCATGCTGCCGGACTTTCAAATATTTTTCCCCCAAAGGATAAATTCAATAGGGGATTATGCAGATGGCAACGAACGATCGGCACAATATCACCCACCAATCCCATTTGTTTCTGTTTCCACTGCCGCATGACGATCTGTCCATCCCCGCCAATGCTCTGCGGGACTGGAGCATTGCAGAATTCATAAATGTACGAAGTGGCAAGTTTTGGATCCACTAACCCGAAATTCTGCAGCTTTCCCGTCCGGAGAGTCACGGGACAAATCAAGACGTTCGCATCCTCCAAAAATCGCGGAACCAACTCAGATAACCAGGGTGGCAAAACCTTCTTCTCGGCACGGTACGCGCGGATGGCCTCATCAATCCGCTTTAGATTTTGCATGCAACGAGTCTTCTCCTCTGCCGGGCTCGCTGCACTCTCCGCTTTGCTTTCTACTCCTCCAATTTCGTAAGTAGCCGTCGTCACTTGATTGCCTTGCGACCAACCCCCGCCTCCTTCGATTGTCCCGCCCACGGTTTCCCCCGATCGAAATCCCGTGTTAGATATATAAGTTCCAAACCATTTAAATCCCTGCGCCGAATTCAATCCAATATCCGAAAATTGAAAGGAGAAGGCGTAAGCCGCCGCATTGTTCCCCGCCGGCGGTACGAGATTGACTGCTGTCTTGAACTCCAGCGAGTTGCTTCCCCCATTCGCGAGCCGCCATAATCCGCCAAAGCTGTCGCTTCCCGGCCCAACGGCAATCGCATAGTCAGGCTGAAATCCTGGCGCAAACCGCAACGTGCTCCGATTCGTCGCACCGTCAATTCCTGAAATCGCTTTCCGTAATCCGTCTGCTGAGTCATTCAATCCTGCAGTGCCCGTTAATCCTCCTGGTATCGAATCAACATAAATGACCAGGACATCATTAAAATTCCCCTTTCCCCGCGTCACAATACCTTTGACCCGCGTGCCGTCGTCGCTCAGTTCCAAAGAACCCCCGCCAATGGCGCCTCCGAATCCCGTGTTGCCGTTGCCCTGGTAAGTGGCAGAACGGGCAGTCGACCCGAAGCTCGCCAGGGCGCAAATCAAAATCACACCACACTTATTCTTCATGCTCTCTTTGTGTCTCTTTCCTTACACCTTCATCTTAATTCCAGGGTTGCCTTTACCAAATTAAATTGATCATGTGCGTTACGGCCTCTTTTAGCACCTTCACCGTAAACGGCAAATACGGACCAGAGCGTCCGACCATCCTTGCTCATCCATTTGCACGGAAAACTGCACGTGAGTCCATCGCCCTCTCCACCCATATTTCCCCAATGCTCATAGTAGGCGACCGTCGTCCAGGGACCCCAGGGATTAGCTGAATCAAATATGCCCAGTTGTCCTGGTCCGGAATGAAAACTCATAAGCAAATAACGCTTGAGCCCGCGCACATATACCACGGTCTGAAGGTCATGGTTCGGTTGTCCATCCGCAAATACAGCCCTCCCGTCCTCCACATCCGATGACCATTTCGGTTTTCCACCCTCCAGCCCCGCAAAAAATTCGTAACTTTTCCGCTCCCGAATTGTGCTCGTCGCTACTCTTCCCAGAAACGTGTCATGCATGTTCCCCTGTCTTTGGCCGTAAAAATAAACGTAACCGCTCAGCCCCCGAGGCAACCCGGTGTAACCCTTTTCGAAATTTAGAAACGTCGAAGGCTTGAGATTACCGTCACCCCTCCCAAAAACCCACTCACTCTGCTGCCAACTTGCCCCCTCATTTTCTGACCAGCATAAGCCCTGGTCCACATTCGGCCACTTGCCATTTTGCAAATTCGCCCAGGCGTACAACACTTTTCCCACTGCCAGTATTCCTCCGCATTTCCCGCTTTTCAGGAACGATGCTGGATTTGCGGGGTTCTTCCCGCCATTAATGTTTTCGCCCTTGAAATTTTCTGGCCCAGCTTTAATTCGCGCAAAACCCATCGCCACGCGCCCATCCTGATCAGTGCCACCGAATCCGCCTCCATCGCCCCAGGCAGCATAAATATTTCCATCAGCGGCCCACGTAACCGGCCAGAGGTCGCTTCCCGGCGCTGCTTTTTGGTGTGTTTCCCAATGCCACGTGACGCCTTTAATAACCGCGCTCTCCGGATAGGGCGCATTCACCCTTTCCTTCAAAACTTCAGCCGCCGCCAGCTTACACGCGGCGCCCCCGATCAGCATCCATATCGCCAGGCTCAGCCGGAGTTGAACGCTCCCCACCCGAACACTCGCCGTTTCATTTCTGCTTAAGTTCATTAATTCCCGAAGCTCTGCCAACGTAATCAGCTCTCAACCCATAGGCAATGTCTTCGATCATCTGTCCCGGTCTGACGAATTGACCTGCCTTGCGGACGCACTAACATTGACCTCGAAAATGCTGTTTGTCGTGCATTCCATGTTACCTCTGAAGGCCTCTCGCTCTCTTAGGTGCTATCATTCCGTCTGCATCGGCTCCTGTATTCTGAGCCTCGTTGCCTTCTGCATCTTCCCCGCCGCCGCGGAGACAAATACGCTCAATCTGTTCACGGAGAGTGAGCTCTGCCGCATTACCCCGGGCAATGAGATTGGCGAGCTGAAAATCAGTCCAGACAACCAGCACCTCGCCTATGCCCTCAATCGCAATAAACAATGGCGTGTAGCCCTCGATGGTCTCGAGGGCAAACCTTACGATGAAGTGCGCGACCTCGTCTTTAGCCCGAACAGCAGTCGCCTGGCCTACGTATGTCGTTCCTCCAACTACCTCCAATTGTCCGTCGATGGCAAACTCAGCCCTCCTTATCAGGACATTGGCAAAGGTTGCGTTCTCTTCAGTCCGGATAGTTCCCATATCGCCTGCATCGCTCGCAAAAACGAGAAATGGATGGCCGTGCTCGACGATAAAGAAGGCACCGGCTATGAGCGCATTGCAAAAAGTGGCTTCCTTTTCAGCCCGGACGCTCAGCACTTCGTCTTCCCTGCCCTGCAGCAGAAGGAGTGTTTTATGGTCATCGATGGCAAAGAGGGAATTCATTGCGAGGGGCTTGGGCCTTTTGCTTTCAGTCCGGATAGCCAGCAAACCGGCTACATGGTTCCTCATGGGGACAAGACGTATGTAGTCATTGATGGAAAAGCCAGGGAATACGCTCAGGCCTTGACCAACGGCGTCATTTTTAGTCCCGACAGCAAACGGCACGTTTATGTTGCCGGTGAGCAGTTCGGAAAACTCCATCTCTACGTAAACGGCACTCCGGGCGAGGAGTTTCAATTGCTTGGTGTCGGTTTGCTCATGTTCAGCCCTGACAGTCGCCACATTGCCTGCGGCATCAAACGGGGCCCCTCCTGGTTCATGGAAATCGATGGCAAGCCTGGCGAACCTTTAGATGGACTTATGGCCGATAGTCTCGTCTTTAGCCCGGACAGTTCCCGAATTGCGTTTGCTGCCCAGAAATCCAACCAATGGTTCGTTGTCCTTGATGGGAAATTGTCCAAACCATGGGAGGGCATCGGTGCCCGAAGTCTCGTTTTCAGCCCCGACAGCAAACGATTGGCTTACTTTGCCGGCCAATCAGGACAATTACGGGCCATCATCGATGCTCAGGAAGACAAACCCTATTTGGAAATCGGGGCCCACGATATTACCTTCAGCCCAAACAGCCAGCGAGTCGCCTACGTCGCCCGTTCCCAGACCGGCTGGCACACTGTTGCCGATGGCAAGGATGGAAAAAGCTTTGAGGGAATCGCTTTGCATCCGTTTTCTTTTACCCCCGATAGTCGCCACCTGGCGTTCATCGCCTCCCGAGCCGGCAAACCGCACTTTGTGGTGGATGATTTGGAAAGTCCTGCTTACGACCAAATCCTGTTCAACGGCGCCGCCGGTTCCACTTTCAAGTCGCTGTCGATCCTCGCTGCCAAATCCACCACGAACGGATTCGAATTCGTAAGAGTTGAGGCGCACCCGAAACTAAACTGAAAGTTCCAATCCCTCTGCTAGGGACCAACCGAGTGCAGCCGAAAAAATTCTTTCGGTTGCGCCGTATTGATCCGAAATTCATACTGATCACCCAATAAGACCGGCACACCCGCAGGTGTCCACGTTGGCGCAGAAAGACTCGGCGTCTTTTCCAAAATTAATCCCGGCGCTCCCGCCGGCCACCGCAAGGTCATGACACCCGCATCGATTTCGCTCTGAATTTGCAGTGACTGCCCAATCGCGATCGGAGTTGAGAAACCCAAATGCCCGTACCCATCATCCGCCTGCAACACAAACGTCCCACTCGCCTGGGTGACCACAATGGTTCCGCTCCAGACTCCCTGCACAAAATTCGTAACCTTTATCGGTTTGAACCCCAGACCGCCGCTGATCGTCACCGCATTGTGAAAATCAGCCACTGGATTGTTGGTTCCATCCTGCGCTTCAATTTGCACCGTGAATGGAACGTTCACGGCTTGGGGCGAAGGAATATGGCTAAAAGCGAAATGGTCCATGTTCGCCGGCGGAGGAGTCGGGCACGGCCCGAAATTCGCAAAATCCATTTGTGCAAACGCCGCGGGCGTACCGTGGCCGGCCGAAAGTCCGACCAGGTTGTTCAAACAATTTAAATCCAAATAGGTCACCCGTATGCGTCCATCAAAAAACATCTCCACCTGAAAATTATTGCCCGGAATAACGCCGTACTCCGGAATGTTTTCCCATGTCACCGCCAAATGGTCGGAGAACTGCTTCCACGAAACCGTCGCGTTGGTTCCCGGATCCAGATCGTGAAACAGGGCCGAGATCCGTGGTCGATCAAAATGGCTGGGCAAGGATTCGGCATACTCAACGTCTCCCGCTTTGAATGTAAGGTATCCGTTGCTGCCGATAAAAAATACGTTCGTCCGCTGCTCATAAATCGCGACCGTGTCCGTGCCTGGCAAATTAACCTGGGCAAAACTGTCATCCGTAAGGCTCACTTCATTGCCGCCCGCCGGATCGCTCGGAAAAGCTGTAGCGCTTTCTTTGCACACCGAATAAAAACTCAACGATCCATCCGGGGTAAAAGTGAACGTATTAAACGCCAAACGGTTATCATTGGCCGTGAATACTTCGGTGAGCGTGTCCGGTTGGCCCACGCGCAGAATGAACTGCCGCACGTTGACCGCGAGACTGTTTCGATTTGTGACCGCCACACTGCCCGTATACACGCCAGCCGGAAGCAAACCTGCAGCGGGATTGATTGTCATCGCCACATTCGCGATTTGTTGTGCTCCCAACGTCCCTCCGGCCAAAGACGGTGTTAACCAAGTAACCGTATTCGCCAGTGACCAATCCAAGCCGGCATTGCCTCCGTTGGTTAACCGCAAATTGATCACATTAGGATTGAACGGACCACCCACCGGGCCACTGATGATGAACGTGGCGAGCGGCAATACCCGGAGATCATCCGGCAAATCAAACGATTCAGTCAAACCAGCCGTGGTGAAGCTCGGTGGCGAAATCGCATTAAAGCCCATGCCGCGTTTCGCGAAAGCTGCCCAAAGTTCGTTGCGGTTCGTCCCGGCATTGCTAATCAAATCGGCCTGTAAAATGGCGTCCCGTGCCTGCAGAAAATTTGGGTTCGGCGGAGAGAGATTCATACCGTCTGTCACGAGTTGTAGCATCATTTGATTGCCCGCCGCGCCGCCGTATTTCGCAATCAGATTGGCTCTCGCCTCCCAAAGCGTCATGCACCAGACCTGTCCCTGATTGTGCACTTCGTTGGCGCCATTGCCAATAATCGAGCTCCGTGGCACGCCGCTATGGGCGCTCGCTTGCGCCGGATCGATATCCTTGAAGGTTAACGGATTTTTCGAAAGATCCGTGGAGTACGGGTACCGACGAATCCCAAAGTAATAATTCTGCTGAAGATTTCCTAATTGATAGGAAGCATAAGCCGCCGCCGCGTACACGCCATTGGGATCATCTCCCGCCTGGCTAAGCAGCGAAAGTGCATAAAAATCCGACCACCCTTCCCCCATCCCGCCGGACTGCAGCGCACTAAGCCCAATGCCCCCGCCGACCCGCCGATTGCTTAATCCATGCGTGTATTCGTGCAGCACAATCTCCGCATCCAGGTCGCCATCGCGCCGCGGATTCGCGCCACTAAAAATATACATCTGCATCTGCCCCGGAAAACCATCTGGCGGCGTCCCAAAATTCGCATTATTTAAACCACCGCCATCCTGGGCATCAGCCTGCACCGCATCATCGCCTAATCCGCCGCGGCCAAAATTGTCCGTCTGAAAATTACCCGCCGCTTCGGTAAACCCAAGCTCATAAAGCCGGTCATGCATGAAATTGCACCAATAAAAGAGCTGCACCACCGCTGCATCTGAGTAACTCGCCGGATCGTCCGTGTTCAAATTCATCGGAAAATCGAAGACCCGGTCCGGCGTCCCATGCGGTCGCGGCAAATCCGGCTGGTCATCGTCATTCGTGTCCGTGTGCGCATCCACGTTGTTGCCGAGTGTTTCATTGTCCCCATCATTGATCCAACCATTGGGTGAGGCCTGCATGTTCAACGCCTGCAGCGTCAATAACGTCCGGCTTACTGCTGCCGGTTGCGTATTCGTCGGCGTCGGATACGAAGGCGAAAGCGGCGTCGGACTGTCACTCGTGAAAACCCGGTAAGACGCGTCTGTCGCATAATTCGTGAGGCATCGGCGAACCAGCCATTCTCCGCTCTGGGCATCTACCAAAACTCGGAACATTTCCCCACCTTTCCGAGCCGTCAGTAGAACATCCCAGCACAATCGCAGTTCGTCTTTGCTCATCGGCAGCCAAATCAATTTCGCATGCGCCGGTCCTTTGAGTGCTGCCGCCCCAAAGGACTGGTCTCGCGTCGCTGCCCCAGCCACATGCTTGGCTATCCCCACATTCAAATTCGTTATCGTGGCTTCATCCACCACCTCCTCCAAAGCGCCTAAAGCCATTTTCACCGCTCGCCTCGCATTGATGCCCGCCGATCCCAACGTCGCTCGCCAATTCGGTAAACCTCGCGTGGCAGCGGCCTCCGCATCCGGGACAAATTGGCTGGAAAGGCTCACCAACTCTCCTTGGCGGCTCGTGTGCGCGGTCAGGACGGATTCAAATAATGGCACTCCGCCAACTTGCTGCTCCCACGTGACGGTTCGCAGGCCGTTGTGGGTCGTAGTGAATTCACGTTTCCTCGCGGCTTTCTCGACCGCTTCCGCCCCATGCCCGAACAGCGCCCGATGCTCATTTAAAAACGCTTTGGCCACCCGGTCCGGATCGCTTGCCGGCGCTGTCGCCAAACTATTTTTTGAAACGCTCTTGCCCGAGCCGTTAGGCCCCGTCAGGAATTGGCCCCTGCCGGAGACTGATTTCGGCGAACCAGTGATCGGGTCCCAATCCACCTGAACATCGCCCAGTTGAGACCGAAGCGCGTCCACTTCCCTCATCTGCACCGCCGACCCTTTCGCCGCGTTGGTTGCTCTCACCAACCGCTTATCTTCATCCGGCAATCGTGACGAAGAGCCCATGTCCGCTGCGAAACCATTAAAAACCGCAACAAAACATAGAAGGAACGCAAAATAGATGCTAGAGCAGCCAGTCAGATTCATTGAGTAATAACGCCGGGGCCAGATTAACACAATCCCGCCTCCCAGTCCGTTCAGACTATAAAATCTGGGACCAAAAAGCCAGCCCAAACCGCTGCCTTCATGCCTTGATGGGCGTTGATGGTACGGACGCATTTCCCGCAAGTTCCCATTAATTCCCGCCATACGGCTCGCGCATTTTCGCCCTAACATTGGAATCCAAACCAGGAAGGGCTCGCTCGCCGAGCGAGCCGGCATTCAAATTCCGGCTTGCTCCTCCGTCTTCAGCGTAAAGCGGAAAGTTGCGCCTCCTTCCGGATTGTTCTCCGCCCAGATCTCTCCGCCGTGCGCCTCAATAAGAGTGCGCGAGACCGAAAGTCCCAAACCCATACCGCTGGCTTTGGTGGTGTAGAACGGCTCGAACATCCGCTCAAGCTGTTCAGCCGCGATACCGGGGCCGTTATCGGTCAGCGCCACTTCTACATAGCCGAGCCGCGATTGCCGCGCTCGCAGTGTAAGTGCGCGTTCACCTTCAGCTTTCGATTCGAGCGCGTGCATGCCGTTGAGGAGCAGGTTCAGGAGGACTTGTTGCAAGTGAACGCGATCTGCCTGCACCAACGGCAACTCGGGCGGCAGCTCGACTGCTATCCTGATGTGCCGCTTGGTGCTATCGGCTCGCATCAGTGTTACGACTTCACTCATCAGATCGTCGAGCGCCAGCGGACATGGCTTAAACTTGCCACGCCTGAATAAGGCCCTCATGCGGTGGATTACATCGCTCGCGCGCTCGTCGGTCTTGCGGATGTCGCGAACGATCGCACGCACTTCCTCGAGATTCGGAGGATCGCTTTGCAGAAACAATTCGGCGGCCTGGGCATTATTTAGAATCGCCCCGAGCGGTTGACTCAGCTCGTGTGCGAGCGACCCAGTGAGCATTCCCAGCGACGCCACGCGGGAAAGATGCGCCACTTCCTCCCGCTGTCGTTCCGCTTCCGCATCGGACCGCTTTTGTCGCGTGATATCCATTGAAATACCTCGTATGCGCAGTGGCTGACCAGTTGCCACGCGCGGGCTGTGACCCCGCGCGACGATCCATCGCATTTGGCCATCCGGCAGGACCAGGCGATACTCGACCTCAAACGAGCTGTCAGTCCCCAGCACCCCTTGGATCGCCGCGGTGCGCGAAGCACGATCGTCGGGATGGACACGTCCGCCCAGGGTTACGTAATCAAGGCGCTCACCTGGCTTGCAACCGAAGAATTTGCGTCCTTCTTCCGGCATCCAGACTTCATCCCGAGACATGTCCCACTCCCACAGCGTCAACTGCGCGCTCTGCGCCGCAAGGCTCATCCGTTCCTCGCTGGCACGCAACTCTTCCTTGGAACGCCTCTCGTCTCCGAGCGCGATCGACAGCAACATCAGCGGCGTGGCTGCCATCAGCAGGAACATCTGCAGCGCTAGCGCGTTTTCTGAAGGGCTCTGCGCCAGAAACGGGCCGTGCCCGTGCATCGTTCCCCAGATCGCTTGAACAGTGACCAGCAGCATGGCCGCGCTTACTCCTCCAAGCCCGAAACGCAGCGCAGCCCATATGAGCAGTGGAATGGGTGCATACAAAAGAGCGGGCGAAGTTTCCGGACCAGCCGGCGACCAATTGAAGGCGAAAACCCCGACTATTAGGATGCTCGCTCCCAGGAATACTGCCTCCAAAATTCGCCGCGCTGCTACTCTTTCCCATTTAACCGTCAAACGATGGGCCCCCAGCAAAATCGCCGGCACCAACACCATGGCGGTGACTGCATTCGATATTCCCAGGTTCCGCCACTCGATCCAGTAGTGAGTTCCGAAGCGATTCGAGACGGTGAAGGCAGCACCCCAAAACGCCGTCCCGAAAGGAACGATAATCACCGCAATCAGAACAAACTTGAGGGCTTCACCAAGGGTGATCAGATGGAACGGTGACTTGATGAAGATGCGGATGCCGGCGGCCGCGAGCACATACTTCACGGCATCGAAAATTTCGCACTGTAAAGCGTATAAAAGCGGCCAATGCGCCTGTTGCGTGGCAATGAAATGACTGCAGGCTGCTGCAAGGGCGTACGCCCACCATTGCTGCGTCGGGACGAGCAGCAGGACGGAAACCAGAACCGCATGCGGCGGAAAAAAAAGCGATACCTTGCTATCCGGGAAACAAAGGGCCCATGCCATTCGCGTCGTCAGATAGTAGGCCGCGGCGCTCGCCAGAATCCAGAACACCGTCCGGACCACGGACCCTGCTCGTGCGTCCCGCTGGGCGCCGGTTTTCGATTCCAGTTCGGGATTCACATCGCGTAGAGGGGCTTGCGTGAACCATACCGCCCTCACAACGCGGCGGCGAGTGTAAACCGTTCTTTGAGCCTCCGTGCCGTAGAGCATGGACGCAGGGACGAGGGCCGGATGTTTCTCCGCTGATATCAGCGTGAAAATCCGCGGCAGATTCCGGCCTATTCCAAAGTGGCGCCCGGGGTCACCGTCTGCGACGACCATTCAAAATTATCGAGCAGCACTAAGGAATCATACGTGCCATCGCCAGTGTCCCAAATGGCAAAACGCAACGTGATCACTTCTCCGGGAACAACATTGCCGCGAATATTCATCCAACTGGTCGCCCCTCCCACCAGGCTGTTCGCATTGCACTGCCCAGGGTCCGCAACATCGAATCCCGTTCCCGTTAAACCGCTCGTGCCCGTGCACGTGGCGGTCGAACCCAGTGTGCCGCCTGCACAACCCGTCGTTCCATTGACGCAATCGGTGAACAGCCCTGTATTGCCTGAAACCAGGTTCACCCCGACCGGATAGTGGCGGGAGTCCGGCGTAATATACACAGCCAGATTCTTATCCGTTGGATTCGCCGGGGTTCCGCTATACGTGGAATCCAACAGCACCACGAAGAAATCGTTATAGCTGCTGCATACCCACTCCGGAAATTCGGATGAAAAGAATTTGGCGGATACTTTGAAGGAGTGTGACTCATTCGGAACGCGTATTCTTAAAGTGAGCATGACCGGGTTATAAGCGGTAGTGCCGGAAGCCGCTGGACACCCTGGAGCGTTCGGAAATCTCCCGGCGTTCGCAGCCAGCCAGTCAGCCGGTGCGGGGCTGGACGTTCTCGTGTCGGCTCCCGGCTGAAATGCCGTGTAAGCCGGAGCCGTTTGTCCGGGAGCTGCCGCCGACCCGGTAGATAATACCACCATTGACGTTCCGGCCCGCGGCAGGTTGTTTCCAAACGTCGGTCGAATGGCTCTGGAAACTCCCGCCGGTGTTCCAGCGCCTGACGCCAGGGTGAGCAAGGCCGAAATTACACCCGGATCCGTTCCCGACGGAGTAGTAATCTGGCATAACTCCATCGCTGCAGCGTAATCCAATGGGTTGCTGGAGTTTGAAGCCAATGCCTCATCACAACTCACAAGATTCACCCGATAGAAAGCCTTGCCGAGACTGATCGCATTTGAATCGATCAACTGTGCGGGGTTGCTGGCATTCGTCAGAGAATTCATGCCCACGATCGCTTGCCAGCCACCATTGGTAAGCTCCAGCTTGCGCTCGAGCTGATACGTGGCTGCCCGTTGCGCATCGAAATTCACCACAATATTGGAGGACTCGCGCTGGATCCCCGTCACCCTCACCGGCTCAACGGATTGACTGTTCAGCGAACTGAACGCCACCAGAACAAACCAGGTCCGCGGGGAAACATTTAGACAAATCCTGCGGAGCCCTGAGAAGCAGTTAAAATTACATCCTGACATCTCGGAAACTAAAACATGGCCTGAATCTTGGCAAACGGTTCCTGCTTATGCGTTTGGAAAATCAAGTTTTTGGTTGAGGGTTGAGGGTTGAGGGTTGAGGGTCGCCGAATTTTTTTAACATGAAGCAAACGAAGAGAACGAAGGGGGCGAGGCATTTTTGATTTGCGATTTGAGGGAGCGAAATTGAACATGAGCAAAGTAACCAACACACTCCAGCATCAGCATGTGGGACATTATAAAAGAGTTTTGGTTCTTTATCGCTATCGGAGGGTTTTTTCTTTTCATTTTCCTGGCTTTGTTTTTGGTAGGTGCCTGGGAAAAACAACGCGTTCGGGACTTTGTGTCGACGCCATCAGAATCCCTCCCACCCCCTTCCCGCTATTTTCAGGCCATGAATGATAACGCGCCTGCGCTGGGGTATCAGTTTGATCAAATCGTGGGTCAGAACAGGACCGGCTCCTCCACCTACCGTTGCTGTCTGGCATTCTGGCTTTCTGCGGATCAAAAATCACTGCTTTCCATCGGGGGCGGAAAGCTTGCCAGGCTCGATTATAAGCGGACTACTCTCCTTTCCCGATTAGCGAATAATCGAATCCTCGTAACCACGGATGAACTTGGCACCGAGGACCTGAGCGGAACACGAGACCTTGAACTGCTCATGAATGCTCACTTGCCCGAACTGCATGCGCTGCACCAGCAACGATTATTGAACAGCAGTGCCGCCGCGATTCCATTCTCCACCACCAACCTCCCTGGACAGTTTGACGAACTCAATCAAATCCGGGTCGATGCCCTCCTCCAACGCGGCTTCGCGAAGTTCATCACGCCCGACCAGAACACATTCCGCTACACACTCAAAGGCGCCTGGGTGAACGCGACCTCCGGCTACTTGCGCGGCCTTAAACGCGCCGAGGCCCAAAAGGACCGTTCGGGAATAAAACGCCCGGGTTCCTGATCTAAATGTAGATTGTAGAATGCAAAATCTAGAATGAGGAGGACCGGTGAAGACCTCGAATTTTTTAACATGAGGACTTCTGCGTGACACGAACTAATTAAATGCAGATTGAAGAATGCAAAATGTAGAATCAGGAGCACGACACGAATTAACACAAATTTTCACTAATTCAGCACGAGCTGCGCGCTTCATACCGAATGAGAAGCGGCTGGTTTTTTGCATGCGCCCGATAGATGCAAATTTGTGCAAATTTATGCAAATTTGCGCAAAGTCGGCCTTTTGCACGTGCAAAAACCTGCAAAATCTTGCAAAAACCTGCAAAATCTATTTCCGAATCCTTCAACCTGCGGGCGATCCCCTTGATCTTTGGCGTGCTGGCGTTGTTGTTCGTCAATTACAGACCACTGCGGGTATGCTCAATCCTCACGCCTAGCCAGCCGACCAAATGTCTACGGGCTTCGCCTGCATCTTAAAAGCTCATCGGAAATGGTCGTGCCATCAAATTACGCGAAGGGAGGCATGAGAGAAAAAATATTGGTTTGATTTACTTGGATCTACCTTGATTTACCTTGATTTACTTGGATTTGGTACTACTTGTTTCGAGGAAGCTGAACTGGGCGGTTTAAGTGAAGAGCGAGAAGTGAGGTATGCCGACCACCCGATGAAGGGCGAAAAAAAAATACCCAACTTCGGATGGGTTCGGATGGCCTTGGGTGGCCTCAGTTGGATTCGGAATATCTCGGATGACTGCGCCGCGTCCGAGGCTTTTCAACTGTTAAGCGGCGTGGGGATACCCTGGGGGTGTTTTACCCGTGACACCCGTGACAAGGCCCATAAACATTGGGTTTTCTGCATGGTGTACCCGTGAACAAACCCGTGACAAACCCGTGCCAGGGTGTAACAGTCATTTTCGATTTTGGATTTTTGATTTGCGATTTGAGGGGCAACTGCGGATTTGAACAGGAGAACCGATTTTTTACAGGAGGCAACGGAGAAAACAGAGAGAGGGAACGGAACG
>JADMIO011020022.1_pt1 | contig 36703 bp, 23 predicted proteins | sample 8958161 | NCBI WGS metagenome assembly JADMIO01 (sample SAMN16585339, study PRJNA669376) | soil metagenome | isolation source: Crop rotation soil | place: USA: Cullars Rotation, Alabama | collected 2011
GTAGTTCCATATTCCGTTTTCAAACGCACAAAGTAAAGACCACCTGGAAAATTACAATGTACAGTGCATACCTTACTATTGACAGTTTGAGAATACACCTGTTCACCATATATATTTTTTATTTCCAGACCCTGGATCTTAAAATCGATGCTCTGAACTTTGAATTCACCACTACTCGGATTCGGATATAAAGATACCTGTATTCCATTTTTAAATTCCTCTATTCCGTTCGACACTTTTTCCGAGGAGTTTGATTTTGAGGACTTAACACTAGTCCCCATCTCTTCAGGGTTCTTGATGTATGTTGGAGTACAGGTTATCGCCCACTGGGTTTCAATGCGCCAGTTGGCTGTTGCCTGGTAAAGGGCATACTGCGGGTCGCTGATGCTGTTCTGTGTACCGGCCACCGCACTTATGATCTGCCAGTTCCCGGTATTCAGATCATCCCGCTTCAGGTCATAAAAAGTTACAGGGTTAGCGCTGTTCTCTATGTTATAAAAATTCCATTGAAAATTTCCGGAGTTGTTTATCATGTGCACCGTATTGTGATACAATCCCAATTGCGAGTAATTGCCACATTTATCACGTAGTTGCAATTTATAACGGTAAGAGGTCACGTTAGGATCCCCGGTGAAAGGAAAATATTTTTGCCGGACCGTATCCACAAACTGGCTCAGGGAATCGCCAGGCACTGCGCCTATCTGCTGGTAGAGATTAGTACTATTCTCACGATAGATGACAATGCTGTCCACATTGGCACTGTTGAATTGAGCCTTATCCCATACAATAATATTGTACTGAGAAAGTGAATCTACTGTTACCAGGCAGATAGAAGGGGTAACATCAGCAACAGGATTATATTCCCAAAGATCCGGCAAGAATATCACACTCGCTGCATTGCCGGTAGCAACATAGCCCATGTTTCCTATAGAAAATCCGGCCGCAGCCTGCCGCGCCACTCCGCCACAATCTGTTTTTCTCGACCAGGTATTGGTAATGGTATTCCAGGCCCACATGTCTTTTTTTCTAGCCCCATCATTACCAAGGCCTATGTAAACCGTACTTCCAATCGTAAAAGCTGTTGCCGCCCAGCGGGGAGTACCGGCAAAACTTGTCACAGCTGACCAAGAGTCAAGCGCCTGGTCCCATTCCCAGATATCCTGGGTATAGCCGCTGCCGTCACCACCTGTTCCGATGTATCCTTTGGTACCAATTGAAAATGCAACTGCCGCTTCGCGGGCCGAACCACCGAAATCAGATTTCTGTGTCCAGGTATTTGTGACCTGGTCCCACTCCCAGAAGTCTTTTGTTTTATTAGCACCGGCATCCCTTCCGGTACCAATATATCCTTTCGTACCGATGGAAAACCCTACAGCGCTTGCTCTTGGTGCTCCTCCGAAATCAGCTTTCTGCGTCCATACATTGGTGACCTGGTCCCACTCCCAGAAATCCGCGTAACAATTTGACGCTGTGCCATCACTGCCCGTTCCGATATACCCTTTTGTTCCGATGGAGAATCCCACAGCCGCGCTTCGGATCGCACCGCCCACGTTCGCTTTTTGCGTCCAAACGTTAGATGATACATCCCATTCCCAAAAATCCTGTTTGCTCGAAGTACCATCAAAACCATTTCCGATATATCCTTTTGTTCCAATAGCAAAAACACTGGCTCCGGAACGCACTGATCCTGCACCGGGGATGGAAGCTTTAGCCGTCCATACACAGGAGATCCCTGTTTCATCCCATTCGTACAGATCATTCGTGTAAGTATTCTGGGAATCAAAACCACTGCCGATATACCCTTTCGTGCCAATTGAAAAGCCAACTGCTCTGAACCTTGAAGTACCGCCAAAATTTGCTTTCAGCTTCCAGGTATCCGTAACCTGGTCCCATTCCCAAAAATCCTGCAAAGGTCCTGTACCTGTGCCGATGTACCCTTTAATGCCAATAGAAAATCCTACCGCTCCTCCCCGGGCGGTTCCGCCAAAATCTGCTTTCTTAGTCCAGGTATCAGTAGCCGAATCCCATTCCCAAAAATCTTTGTAGGAGTTCGCTCCGTTGATCCCTGTGCCGATGTATCCTTTCGTTCCAATAGAAAATCCTTTTGCCCCATACCGCGCCACTCCACCAAAGTTTGATTTTTGCGTCCATGCATCAGAGACCGGATCGTATTCCCAGAAATCCTTTCTGGTTGTTCCGTCCGAGCCGGTACCCACATACCCTTTAGTTCCTATTGAAAATCCCACCGCATCCGAACGGCCTGCTGCGCCAAAATTTGCTTTTTGTGTCCATGTATTGGTAGATTGATTCCATTCCCAGAAATCCTGAGGAAAACCTCCATCCCAGCCCAATCCGATGTAAGCTTTAGTGCCAATAGAAAAACCGGTAGCTCCGCTGCGTGCCGTGCCTCCAAAATCTGCTTTTTGTGTCCAGCTGTTGGAAGCCTGGTCCCACTCCCAGAAATCTTTCATGTTATTAGCATCCGTTCCTGTGCCGATATACCCTTTCGTGCCGATGGAAAAACCAACCGCACTTTTCCGGCCGGCTCCGATCAGATCTGCTTTTTGATTCCAGGCACCTTGAGAAAAACAAGCAGCAGGTTGTAAAAGAATGTTTGCCAAAATGCAAACGAGAAGAAAATATTTTTTCATGCTAAAAAATTGTCCTTGGAAGCATGCAAGGAAAGCAAATATACTAAATGAAAAAGACAATAACGCTAACTGATTTTGGGCGGTTTTTTGCTATCGCTATTCCCTTTAGGATAGTCGATTCCAGCAGGTGGCTAGAAAAATTATTCCGTGCCGTGACAATTATACTCCCTTTTCTCCTTCCTCTCAGGCTTTTGAACCGGATCACCGCCTTTCTTGGATTGTATCATCAGGTTGATGAGACGTGCACGCTCTTTAAGAATTTCTTCACGGAGTTTTTTATCCATGTCGGCATCAAAGTAAACTTGTCCATCAATGATCGTTTTATCCACCTTGGCATAAATAGAAAGCGGGTTATCGGTCCACAATACCAGGTCACCGCTCTTGCCTACTTTAATGCTGCCCATCATATTATCCAGGTGCAGAAGTTTGGCCGGGTTGAGTGTACATAATTTCAAGGCTTCTTCTTCTGTAAGTCCGCCATACTTCACCGCCTTTGCTGCTTCCTGATTCAGGCGCCTTGCCATTTCTGCATCGTCTGAATTTACAGCAGTCACAATTCCCATTTTCTCCATGATCGAAGAATTGTAGGGAATCGCATCAATCACTTCCATTTTGTAGGCCCACCAATCCGAAAAAGTCGAACCTCCAATGCCACGTGCTTTCATTTTATCTGCCACTTTATATCCTTCAAGGATGTGTGTGAACGTATTTACCTGGAAACCCATGGAATCTCCTACATGCATGAGCATGTTGATCTCACTTTGTACATACGAGTGACAGGTAATAAATCTCTTTTTATCCAGGATCTGGACCAGCGCATCCATTTCAAGGTCTATTCTCGGAGGAGCGAGATACACCTTTGATTTATAGGTATTCGCAGCATACGTTTTCCATCTGTTGTCGTATTCCTTCGCGCGGGTGAACAGGTCATAATACACCTGCTCCACTCCCATGCGGGTTTGAGGGAAACGCACCGTATTGAAATCGCCCCAATTGCTTTGCTTCACATTTTCTCCCAGCGCGAATTTTATAAATCCATCCGCGCCTTTGATCTTCATTTCTTCCGGAGATTTTCCCCAGCGAAGCTTCACAATAGCCGATTGCCCGCCAATCGGATTAGCACTGCCATGCAGCAGCTGCGATGCTACCACACCCCCTGAAAGGTTGCGGTAAATATTGATGTCTTCGCAATCGATTACATCCCCGATCCTTACTTCTGCGCTTGATGCCTGTGTTCCTTCGTTCGCCCCTCCATTGATCGCAATATGAGAGTGCTCATCAATGATCCCGGGAGTTAAGTGTTTTCCTGTTCCATCAATGATCCTGGCCTTTACCGTGCCACCCACCGAAAGATTATCCCCAATGCGCACGATCTTCCCTTCGGTGATCATCACATCCTTATTCTGAAGGATCCCTTCTGCCTCATTCGTCCACACGGTAGCATTTTTAATGATGATCGCATCCCAGCGGTTCATGAATTTTTGTAACATGCTCGAATCTTTCAGGGTTTGTCCGTAAGCTGAGAAAGGATACATCACATCCTCCAGCGTTGGATATTTCCTTGCCTGTTTTACAGGTTCAGCAATTGGTGCAGGGATTTTTATCGTGTCTTTTTTTGCAGTGTCCTTTCTTTCCAATGCCGATTGCCAGGTGGCCGTCCATTTCATCCAATTACCTGCAGAATTCTGGCCCTTTCCTTTTAAGGTCCATGTGGCCGCTGAAGCGCCAGGAACAATATCTCCGCTCAATCTCGTAACCCCGCTATCTCCTTTCAACGTAAAGCTCATCGAAACCAGTTTTCCCGAAACAGCAATGTCAGCTGAAACCTTCGCAGAGTCTTTCAGGCTCACTTCTGCTTTAGGTCTTTCCGCTTCACCGGATATCTTCAGGTCAAAGAAGCGCATGAAGAGCGAAGGTTTATTCTCTGCTTCAGATTGCGCATTCACACTGGCAAGACCCAGCTGGTAGTTGCCACGCACATCTGCGATGTTTATATCACGCAGAACATACTGATCACCTTGCACCCAATTTTCGTATATCGTATTCTTCTCGTCAAATAAATTCCCTGAGGTGATGATAAAATTGGCCACCATGCCCTTCCGCAAAGCCCCGATCTTATCCTGCATGCCCAGCATTTCAGCCGGTGTGGTGGTGAGCGAACGCAACGCTTGCTTTTCTGACATCCCGTATTCAATAGCCTTACGCAGGTTCTTCCAGAAATCTTTTTTCTCCTTCAGTCCATCTGTAGTGATCGCAAAAGGAATGTACTTTTTCTCAAATGCCGAAGGATTCATAGGGGCCATTTCCCAATGTTTCATTTCTGCCAGCGATACCATAGCAGCATCATAAGGATCTTCCACATCCAATGTTGCCGGAAAATTTATTGGAAGAATAAAACGCGCGTTGGTGGCTTTGATATCCTCCATGCGCTGGTATTCATCCCCGCTGCCCTTGATGATGTATTGCATTTTGAACTCATCTCCAATTTTATCCGCGCGCAGATCCGATAATTTATCACCTGATTCAAATATCTGAGGCAGCGCCTGCAGTTTATTCCAGGCATCCAGGGAAATATTGAATTCTTTTTTGGTGTTGTCTTTCTGATACCAGTCGGCATCATAATACGTCTGGCGCAACAGTGCAATGCTGCCCATCAACGAAGAAGGATAATCCTGCGTGCTGGTACCTTTATCGAAAGAATACATCGCAGCCGCTTTGTCTTTCAAAATGGTTTTATTCTCGTTTTGATTTGCCAGCGACACAAAAACCGCTGAGCCCCGCGCCACCCCATCCCTCCGGAATGTGAGTACCGCTCCAAATCCCAGTTTGCGCATTTCCTCTGCCGATTTCCCGTCAGCCGCAAAAAGTTTATCCGCTTCCGTCTCCGGACGTATTGCCTGGTTCCAGCCATAAGCGCCTTTGGTGCCGCTTTCCATCTGCGGACGGAAACCGCGCTCCCCTTTTTTTAATTCGGGCATTCCGTAAGTGGTATAAATATCTATCAGCGAAGGATAAATGCTTTTGCCTTTGAGGTCATATACCACCGCACCTTTAGGCAGAACCACTTTATCGCCCGCATCCACCACCACCCCATCCTTCACCAACAAAGTCGCCTTCTCGATCACCGTTTGGTAATCCACGTACAGTTTTGCATTGGTGAACGCATAATAGTTATGACGCTGATCGGGGGCACCGTTGGTTTGGAAAGTTTCCTGCCCGTGTAAAAATGAAAATATAAACAGGCAAAACAACGGAAGAAAAATGCGTTTCATAGGGTGGTTTTTGCTATGAGCAAATGTATCGTTTTTTGCGGTTGGATAAAATAAAAAACCCTGATCCGTATTGTTACCGGATCAGGGTTTTATGGATATAATTTTCTCTCTTACTGCTTGCTCAGCACTCTGGAAAAAATGCTGCTTCCATCACTTACTTTGAGGATATACATTCCTTCTGCCAGTTCATTCAGCGATATTTTTCCGTTACCTACCGCACCTGATGTCAGTTCGGCTCCTAATAGATTGCAAATCGCGTACTGGGCCTGTTCTGAAAAAGTGCCCCCGATCGTAACTTCCGAAGTAGCAGGATTAGGATAGAGAACCACACTTTCTTCCAGAGCCTGATCCTGCACCCCAGTTGTTGCAGATGCCAGATCTATTCCGCGGGTAGCGCCATAGATCACCATGTTAGTTGGGTTTTGTACATAGGCCACGATCTGTGAATGGGCACGCACGCAATTAGCCGGAGGCGTGATGCTCACCACTCCGCTGGATGCAGAAATGGGTGTCACCACAAATTTGCGGGAAACACCATCTTCATGTAAAGTAACGCCCTGGTTCTCACCCGCGTTGGGAGTAGTAACCAAACCATCTTCCACGAGACAAACAATGAGATTTTTCCCCGCATAATTGCCGGAGAGATCGTAGGCGACCGAAAGAGTGGCAGCATTCGCAGGACTTTGCAAGGTCAAACAAACGCCTGCCGATGCAACCGCTGCCAGCTGAGTATTGATCGCAGCATTAATGCCGGGAATAGTAGGGCTGGGAGCCACGATCATCTTACCATTTACAAATGCTTCCGGGGTTCCTTTGGGAACGCCCATGTACTGGCAATAAACCGTTTGACGGGGAGAGAACTGCGGATCGCTAAAAGGATCGAACCAGCTTCCATTCCAATAGGTAACGTGTTCTGCAATGCAGATCACATTCCGACCGCTGGTCTTTTCTGCCTGGATCACGGAATCCAATGCCTCTTCGGCATCCGGACAATAACTACAGCCATGCGAAGTGAATAATTCTACCACCGCAAAAGGTACAATTGGACATTGGGCAGAGGCCGTTTGGCTTTGGAATCCAATCGTGAGTGCCAATGCAGGAAGAAATAATAATTGTTTCATAGGTAAATGCTTTCCCCAAAGGTGAGCTGTTTTCCCCAAAAAAACCAATCATTTAAGCCCCATTCTTAGAAGTCAGAAAAGGGGTTAGAGCACTAAAAGGAGAGAAAAAGGAGAAATAAAAAAGGGCTGACATTGCTATCAGCCCCTTTTTCTGGAAGGAAGAGAATCTTATTGTTTATTCAACTTCTTAGTGTAAGAAGTATCACCATCGGTCACCTTCAAAAAGTACATTCCGTTAGAAAGATCGCTTACGGATATCTTTCCATTGAAGCTTCCGTTAGCCGTAATATCGCCAGCCTGAACTTCAGCGCCCAGCATGTTGCAGATCGCGTAGTGCACTTTATCAGATTTTGAGATGCCTTCGATCGTAACATTGGAAGTTGCAGGATTAGGATAGATACTGAAACCTGCATGTGCTTCTGCCGATGCAATGCCTGTCACAGAAGTGATGTTGAGGTTATCTACATAAATTCCTTCTCCCCATTGTGAGCGGTTCTCAAAAGCAAACATCACACTGCCTTGTCCGAGGAAGCTGCTGAGGGCAACTGATTCATTGCGCCACTGGGTTGCTGTTGGAGTGAAGCAGGTAGGTGCTGCTGCGGTCATGTCAGGAGCAGTAGCCAACGTAGCTCCGCCTTTCTTATAGATGACTGACCAGGTAGAACCGCAGTTAGTAGATGCTAAAACTGCCAGGGTATCTCCATAAGTAGTCCCATTCAGGATCAACTTAGCATATGCCACATCAAAGGTCATGTTAGCACTTGTTGCCCAGGTAAAATCATATACAGGAGAAATGAACCTGTCTTTGGTACCGGAAATATCTGTTGGAGGGTTGCAATTATCAAAGAACATGGAATGAGTGCTGGCCTTTCCAACAGTAGTGCTCACCGTCCACGCCTGATCCGCATCCGGATTGTAAGAAGTCCAGCCGGATGGTAATGAAGCGCTTGCTTCAAATCCTTCCTGCACAGGAAGCGCAGCAGTGCCTGCAGTTACATTGAAAGAACTTTGAGTCTGGTCATTCGTGGTGTTTCCATCTGCAGAACCATTAGGGTTGCTGCTGTTGCTGGTGAAAGTATGTGCACCGGCTGATACCGTGATCGCAGGCAGCGTAACATTCGCAGATGCATTAGGCGCCAGGTTACCGGTCCAGCTATAAGTTTGGTTAGCATTGTTATCTACTTTATAGTTCACCGTGCAAGAAGTCAGCGCTGAAGTTCCCCAGTTCTTCAAAGAGACAACCGGAGTGATGCTGGTATTGCACGTAGTTCCGCTGGGTGAAGTGATCGCTGGGATACCGGCATCCAGTGCAACAGAAGTGTTAGGTTGAATTCCAACAAGGCCGCCTTTTTGCGTGGTGAAATTCATTCCGCTTGGGTTGAGGCTGTTCACATCAAAATATCCGTTAGAAGATCCGCTCCAGCCCCAGTTCATGTGGATCTTGCTGGCCGCATCATATCCGTCTGCTACCCAGGTATGTCCGCCTGCCGAAGCATCTACCCCTTGGTACTGAACAGGTCTTGCAGCGTCAAACTCCGTTTTCAAAGTTTGTACCCAGTTAGGATCAGAAGCCTGCATTTTGCATTTCAGTGTATTAGGGTTGTACTTAAAGTACGTCTTGTAAGAATACTCAGCGCCCGGGTTTCCGCATACCATGGCTCCGCTGCCTTGAGGGCTGTAGTTCATCTGTACGCTAATACCGCAGTGCGACATGGCCGTAGCAACTGCAGCATTGGTGCCCGAACAATAAGGAGTAGTCATTGCAGCCCAATTATAAGTGGTGGCTCCGTAGTTCGCAGATAAAGTTCCGTAAGAACCTGCGTTGTAAGAACTCTGTCCGGTCCCTTGTGAAGGATAAGCCCATTTTTTCATGATGATACACATCGCAGTTGCCACACATCCGGTCATCGATCCGCCCGGACACTGGTCATTGTACGCACCCGATTGATCCCATAACGCAGCGCAGAGAGGATTAACCGTATTTACAGTAGGATCACCTTTTTTAAGATTGTTGGCATAACCCATCCACTCATTTGTGATTTGGGTAGTAGCAACCAAATGCTGATCGCGAATGAATTCGATCTCCGCTTTGCGGTCTTCGAGCCAGAAATTAAAATTGGGGTTATTGGTTGCGCTGGGCTGAATAAATGGACCTTCCATAGAATACCCTATAATAGGAGAACCGGCATCCTCCGCAGAAACAATTATAAAGCCGGTATTATTGTTGACATCAAACACGTAATAATCAGGAATTCCGGCAGCAGACCTTTCAGTCTGTAAAAGGGCCAGGTCCAGCATCTTCACACGCGCGGTCTGGCGGATGAAATTCTCGGCAACTTGCTTTGCCGTGTTAGATTCTACTTGTTTTGCATTGACTGCCCCTACGAAGAGGAGGAGAGCAGCGAGAGAGTAGATGTTTTTTTTCATAATGAGTGGTGTTTGGTGTACTGGTGTTTTTCTGGTTTTGTTGTCCGAAGGTACATTATCAACTATCCTTTTGCAAGAAAACTTACGACACATTCCCCATAATCCTTTGCTGTCCAATTTCAATATAAAGTTCGCTATCAGGGTTAAAAGGTCTTTTTTGCTTTAATTTTAGCGTTTTTAGGGATCAAACAGATGCTATTATTTGTCTCCCAAAACCTTTTTTGAAATTTAATGCCCACTAAATAAAGAACAGGTATTTGTTTTGCTGACCGAAGGAACAAAACATAAAAACAAAAGTCAAGTTTTAGAAGGTCTTTTTTTCACAAAGAACCTGTTCATTGTAATATCCCCAGAGGACTGTCGTTCCTTCTCTGTGAAAAAACGACTACACGTGCTACTCGCAAGACCACAAGCAGGAACTACAAAAATCAATCTGCTCTCCCTGCCTTTTTTGCATGTTTTTTGTTAAGAATATCCATTGTAATATGTAACTTCGGATTCCCATAAGGGCAACATGAAAAAGATATTCCTCGCATATTGTTTTGTACTGTTAAGCCAGTTCGTGCATGCCCAGTTTTACAGCGGTTCGCAGATGGAATTTGGCAAGAACCGCGTTCAATTTGACGAACCCCGGTTATGGCAGTGGTACAAATACGACAAATACAATGTGTACTTCTACATGGGCGGAAAAGAGCTGGCCATGTACACCTCCGAAAGAGCCAGCAAATACATTGAGAAGATCGAGAAGATGCTCGATTATAACCTGGATGATAAAATTGAGTTCATCGTTTTCAATAAACAAAGTGATTTCAGGCAAAGCAACATTGGCCTGGAATATGAAGAGCCCTACAATGTAGGGGGCGTTACAAAAATTGTGGGCTCCAAAGTGTTCCTGTATTTCAATGGCGATCACGATGATTTTGATAAGCAGATAAGGGCAGACATTGCCGAGGTACTTATCAACCAAATGATGTTTGGTGGCAATGTTAAGGACGTGGTAAAAAATTCAACGCTGCTCACACTTCCAAACTGGTACATACGCGGACTGGTAGATTACATTGCCAACGACTGGGATACAGAAATTGATGCCCGCGTGAAGGATGGCATTCTTGCTGGCAAATACAAAAAATTCAACGGCATGGAAGGCGTAGATGCGCTTTATGCCGGACATTCCATATGGAATTACATTGCCGAGACCTACGGAAAATCGGTGATCTCCAACATCCTGTACATGACCAAGGTGACCCGCAATATTGAAAGCGCCTTTCTTTTTGTACTAGGCGTGTCCATGAAAAATCTAACCAGCGAATGGATGTTGTATTATTCTGATCGCTACACGGAAAAAGACAGTACTAAAAAGCTTCCGGCCAACTCTCTTCTGAAAAAGCCCAAGGTCACACGTGTGTACCAGCATTATAAGATAAGTCCGGACGGGAATTATGCCGTGTATACCACGAATGAGTCGGGACAATACAAAGTATGGCTGTATGATTTTAAAAAGCAAAAAGCCAAGCGCATCATGAAGCGCGAGCAGAAGCTCGATCGACCTGTCGATTATTCTTACCCGCTGGTGCAGTGGCATCCAACCGGAGAAAGAATTTCCATCATCACAGAGCGCAAAGGCGAACTGTTGCTGACGTATTACAATATGCAATCGCATAAACGCGAAACCCCGATCAAGATATTCAACTTTGAAAAAGTGGTGGACTTCTCTTATTCTGACGATGGAAGACAATTTGTGATGTCGGCCGTGCAGAACGGGCAGAGTGATATTTTCGTATACACTCCCGGTGCCGGCAACTCTGAGCAGATCACCAAAGATATTTACGATGACCTCATGCCCAGGTTCATGGCCAATTCCACAAAAATTATTTTCTCATCTAATCGCCCGAACGACACGATCCGTTTCGCTGCTGCATACCAGGCCAACCTGAAAGACCGTTTTCTGCCAAAAGATCATACGGACCTGTTCATCTACAATTACAAAACAAAATCTCCGGTGTTGAGGAAAGTGACCAATACGCCTTTGATCAGCGAAACGTATCCTTTTGAGTTTGATGAAAAACACTTGTGCTTCCTCAGCGATGAGAATGGAATACGCAATCGCTATCTTGGAGTGCTGGATAGTGCCATTTCTTATGTGGATACTGCCGAACATTATCGTTATTTCACACGCACCTACCCCATCACCAACTACTCCCGCAATATCCAGGAACAGGATATCAATCTGAAGTCTAAAAAAATATCGGAAGTTATTTTCAATGACAGGAAATACCGGCTGTTCATGCAGGACCTCCCGTCCTCTACAGCCGAATTAAATACACCGCTTGTTAACACAACCTATCGTGCGCTTTCGTTGAAGCAAGCAGCTAAAGAACTGGAACCAAAAAAAGACAGCGAACCTAAATCTGTAGAGGTGGTAAAAATTGTTATTACTGAGCAACCCGCTACTCCTGAAAAGAAAGACACCAGCGGAATTGATATTGACAATTACACCTTTGAGAATGAACCAAAGACAAATACCGTAACGCCTGCACCGGTTGCGATCACACAAACCTCTCCGGACACTTCTTCTGCAAAAACAGAGGATCGCGGGTTCCAGTTCCCGCAGCAAAGAAATTATTTTGTGTTCTTCTCTACGGATTACGTGGTAACGCAGATCGATAATTCCTTTCTGAATGCTTCTTACCAGAAATTTACCGGTCCCGGTCCGATCTTCCTGAGTCCCGGTTTCACAGGATTTTTTAAGCTTGGCCTGAGCGATGTGTTTGACGATTATAAGATCACTGGCGGTGTGCGCATCTCTTCTGACCTCAATAGCAATGAGTATTACATGAGCTACGAGAACCGCCTGAAGCGTTTGGATAAACAGATCATCCTCCACCGTCAGGCGCTGGATTTCGCTCCTGTGCTGAAAATAAACACGCACCAGGCAAAATATTCTGTCAAGTGGCCTTTCTCTGAAACCACCTGCATCAAAGGAACATTGGATGCCCGCCAGGACCGCACGGTTTATTATGCATATGATGACAATACGCTCACCAAACCCAATGAGTTTGAATATTGGGGAGGTGGTAAGCTTGAATTTATTTTTGATAACACACGCAAACGGGGATTGAACCTGTACTATGGTACGCGCATGAAATTGTTCGGAGAATATTTTAAACAGATCAACAAGGCCGAAACCGATATTTGTATTGTCGGGCTTGATATACGCAAGTACACCAAGATCCACCGCGATTTTATCTGGGCCAACCGTTTATCTGCCAGCAGCTCTTTCGGAAAGAAAAAGCTGATCTACTATATGGGTGGGGTTGATAACTGGTTCAATCCGCAGTTCAATTACGATACACCTATTTCCCTGACTGAAAATTATGCATACCAAACACTTGCCACTCCCATGCGCGGTTTCTACCAGAATATTCGCAATGGCAATAGCTTTGCATTGTATAACTCTGAATTGCGCCTGCCGCTCTTCCGTTACCTGATGAACAAACCTCTCAAGTCTGATTTCCTGAATAACTTCCAGGTGGTGGGCTTTGGGGATGTTGGCACTGCCTGGACCGGCAAATCACCGTATGACGATAATAATTCCCTGAACACGCAGATAATTGGCGGTCCGCCCAACCCTGTAACGGTGGTGATCCAAACCCGCAGGGAACCTATTGTATTTGGTTATGGATGGGGTATCCGCAGCCGCCTGATGGGCTACTTCATGCGCCTCGATTGGAGTCACGGCTGGGTGGATGGGAAAATTCAACCCCGCGTTTTCTACTGGTCTTTCTCGCTGGATTTCTAACCTATTTTCTGGTCAGAATATATCCGATCCGCATTCCTAAACTGACATTGGCGTAAGTTCCGGAGCTCTCAGTCAAATCGTTCCATGCTTGTTAGGATGCCAATCGGGACCTTCAAAGAAAAAATCGCCCTGCTCTTGATTATATTGTCTGTCAAAATTTTTAATGCCTTTTTTCATAATGCCAACACCGCAATACATGTCGAGTACAATCCTCCGAACAATGCGTTGTTGATAGCCTAAGTTTATATTCACACCGTAAGCCGATTTTCGTATTCCGATACAATCATAATAGATGTCTTGAAAAAGTGAATCGGGCTCTTTGAAATAATAAAACTGCCTGGTGTATTGATTGTAACGGTAGAATGGCTGCAGCCCTATATAAACCCCTTTTATTGATGTGTATGGGTCAAGACTGTCGAGATAACACCTGATCTCCATATTGGCTTTAAACCCTTTAGAAGCCAAGATTAACGTATCCGCACGATGCACATCCTGCAGTTGCAATCCGGCCTCACCGCAAATTGCAAATTTGTTTTTAATATTTCTTTCCAGCGAGAATTCTGCTCTTGGAAAAGTGAAAATATCCAGAGGAGCGGCTATGTTTCCCTTTAGTATCCAACAACTGTTGTCCAGAGCCTGCCCAAAGGAAAAAACATTCCAAAGACATAAAATAAAGGTCCAGATTTTCCTACCCATTCTGCTCAGACGGAAACGCAGGCATATTGTTACAGATATCGTAAACAATTCCTTTTCATTACTACATTTGCGCACCATGATCTCCGTACAAAATCTTTCAAAGAAGTTCGGCAATACCGAAGCGTTGAAAGGCATTTCATTTGAGATCAAAAGCGGGGAGTTCTTTGGCCTTTTGGGACCGAACGGGGCGGGAAAGACCACTACCATCTCCATCATGAGCACCATCCTGGAACCGGATGGGGGCAGCGTGAATATTGCAGGATTTGACCTCATGAAAGATCCTACAGCCTGCAAAAAGACCATTGGAGTAGTTCCGCAGGAAATTGCACTTTATAATGAGCTTTCTGCCTGGGATAATCTACTTTTCTGGGGAAGCCTGTACGGAGTTTCTAAAGCGGATCTTGTTTCAAGAGCCGATGAGACCTTAAAACTCTTCGGATTATCTGACCGCAAGAACGACAAGGTGAAAACGTATTCTGGCGGAATGAAACGCAGGATCAACATCGCCTCTGCCCTGCTCCACCAACCCAAAGTGCTGTTCATGGACGAACCCACGGTTGGTATTGATCCTCAAAGCCGTAATCTGATATTCGAAGTGGTGGAAAAATTGCACAAAGAGGGAATGACCATAGTATACACCACACACTATATGGAAGAGGCCGAACGCTTCTGTGATCGCATCGGCATCATCGACAACGGAAAGATCATTGCACAAGGAACCCTGCAGGAACTGAAATCCTCCAGTACGATGAAAGAAACCATCGTGGTTTCATTTGCAAATCTTTCAGACGCAGTTTTGCAAAAGATCACTGCAGGCTGGAAGGAATTAAAACGTATTGAGAATTCCATCCATTTTTATTCGTCTAACGTAAGAAATGATCTGTCTAAAATAATCCTGAACTGCAGCGATGCGGGGCTCGATGTATCCAATATTGATATTCAAAAAGTGAACCTGGAAAGTATCTTTTTAGACCTGACAGGAAAACAATTACGCGACTGATGATAAAACTCGCCCTTAAAGACCTGAGATTATTTTTTGCCGATAAGCGTGCTATGATGCTCACGTTCGCTGTACCTATGGCACTTATTACCCTTTTCGCATTTGCCTTTGGCGGGGCCGGACAAACAAAAGGCGAGGCGAAACCCACGAAACTGGTGGTGGCAGATGATGATAAGACAGAGGCAAGTAAAAGTGTAATTCATAAATTGGATTCTCTTAAGGAATTCATGGTTGAACAAACCAGCTCAGATACTGCAGAAGCTCTTGTTAAGAAAGGTGATGAAGCAGCAGTGCTTGTTTTCCACAAGGGCTTCAGCGATTCAATGAATGCGGGCGCTAAACCACCGATCGAATTCAAATACGATGCCGCCAAAGAAGCGGAGGTGGGCATTTTGCAGGGCGCATTGATGGGAAGCCTCATGTCCATCATCGGATCAAGATCTATGTCAAAAAGCGTGTTGGCAAAATTTGATGCTGACTATCCAAACCTGGATTCTGCCACCCGCGAACGCATTCATGCCCAGATCTCAAAAAACTTCACTCCCCAGGAATCCCAAAAACAATCAGAGTCATTTATTAAGGCCACTCCGCTGATTGCAGAAGAAGAAACTTCTCCGGGTTTGGTCCACGCGGTGGCAGGTACTGCCATCATGATGCTGTTGTTCTCCGTTGCAGGCATTGGAGCCAGCCTGCTGGATGAAAAACAGGAAGGCACGCTGAAAAAATTATTGTACTCCCCACTTCGCCCCAACAGCATTCTCTTTGGAAAAATGATCTTTACTAATCTCATTTCCATTTTTCAGTTGACAGTGATGTTCCTTTACGCAAAACTCGTCTTCGGGCTGGATATCCTTCATCATCTTCCTTCTCTTCTGATCATGATCGTCTTTACAGCTTATGCCTGCTCCAGTTTTGGTGTGTTGCTGGCCTCGTTTGCTAAATCACGACAACAAGTCTCCGGGTTATCTACCCTCATTATTCTCGTGATGAGCTGCATCGGTGGAAGTATGGTCCCCACTTTCATTATGCCCTTGTTTATGCAAAAAATATCTAAGTTCTCGGTAAATTACTGGGGCATCCAGGGCTTTTACGACATTTTCTGGAGGATGCTTTCCTTTACCGATCCGGTGTTTCTTTCGCGCATCCTGGTGCTCTTCCTGATCGGCACTACTCTTAACCTGATCGCGGTGCAGATGTTCAGACGCAATGTGCTGAAGCTGCATTAACCCCAAGGTACTCCAACGGGAAAAAAATTCCCATCTTTGTCCTTGTCTTATGAATAAAAAATCCCTATCCATGAATGAACTTTTGATCCTGCTGGCCATAGGACTGGCAGCCGGCATTCTCAGCGGCCTTGCGGGCATTGGCGGGGGAATGGTTATCGTTCCGGCCCTCATCTATTTCATGAGCTATACGCAGCACCAGGCGCAGGGAGTTTCACTGACGATGTTCCTGCTGCCCATTGGCTTTTTAGGTGTGTATAATTATTACAAGGACGGGCATATTACACAAGAAACAGTACGTTTTGCGCTAATCATGTGCAGCACCTTTGTTGTAGGAAGTTATTTCGGTTCAAAGATCGCAGTCAACCTCAGCCAGGATATGCTGAAAAGAGTTTTTGGTGTTTTCATTCTGCTGGTTTCTTTAAAAATGATTTTCGGGAAGTAAGTTATGCAGTTCAAAGAAAAAGTACGATCACTTTCTGAAAAATATCTCGCAGAGGTCACCCAGCTGCGCAGACATTTGCATGCCAATCCTGAACTTTCATTTGAAGAATACAACACTTCCAGGTTCATTTCCGCCAAATTAAAAGAATGGGGAATTCCTTTTAAAGATGGTATCGTTAAAACCGGGATCATTGCGCTTATCAAGGGAACAAACACCTCCCCCAACCCCCTCCCAAGGGGGACAACAGCCTGCATCGCCCTCCGTGCAGATATGGATGCTTTACCTATTGAAGAAAAGAATGAAGTTGAATACAAGTCCAAAAATACCGGCATCATGCACGCTTGCGGACACGATGTACATACGGCTTCTCTTTTGGGCGCTGCAAAAATCCTGAATGAACTGAAAAACGAGTTCAGCGGCACCATCAAACTTATTTTTCAGCCCGGAGAAGAAAAAGCCCCCGGGGGTGCTTCGTTGATGATCAAAGAAGGGGTGCTTCAGGATCCTGCTCCTGCATCTATTTATGCGCAACACGTATTCCCCTCCCTGGAGGCCGGCAAAGTGGGTTTCCGAAGCGGAAAATACATGGCCAGCACCGATGAAATTTATCTCACAGTAAAAGGCAAAGGCGGGCATGCTGCCATGAAAGGCACATATGTTAATCCTTTGCTGATCGCTGCTGCGATCCTCACCGAGCTGGAGCAGAAATTCTCGGATTGTAAAATACCTACCGTGCTTGCCTTTGGCCGCATGCATGCCAACGGGGCTACCAATGTTATTCCGGATGAAGTAAAAATAGACGGCACCTTTCGCACAATGGATGAACCCTGGAGAAAGGAGGCCCATGAAATTATCCGTCAGACCGCCAGCACAAAGGCTAAAAGCATGGGCGGAGATTGTGAAGTGAATATCATGACGGGATATCCTGCGCTCATCAATGATGAACCGACCACGGTAAATGCAAAAAAATATGCAGAGGAGTTTTTAGGAAAAGAAAATGTGATAGAACTTGAATTGAGAATGACGGGTGAAGATTTTTCTTTCTTCGCACAAAAGGTGCCAGCTTGTTTCTACCGCCTGGGTACCGGAAATGTCTCCAAGGGCATTACCTCAGGCGTGCACACCCCTACTTTCAATATTGATGAATCTGCCTTAAAGACCGGAATGGGCCTGATGGCCTTTATCGCTATGCGCCAGTTACAAGCTTAGTGATCAGTAAACCTCCTACCAACAGCCAGATAAAAAGAAGGCTGGCAAGATAAATGGGCTTGGTGCCTGCTTCTTTGAATTTAGAGAAGGTAGTGCCGGTGCCCAGCGCGCACATCGCCATGGTAAGCAGGAACGTATCTGCAGTATTGATATGTGAGACTGATTCAGAAGAGAACAGGTTCAAAGAATTGATACCCGCCACCAAAATAAAACCCAACACAAAATAAGGAATCGGAAATTTCTGTCCGGAGCTCTGTCCTTCGATTTTGCGTTTACGCATTGCAAAAACACCGATCGATAAGAGTACGGGCACCAGCAGCATCACCCGCGTCATTTTTACAATTACCCCGCTGTTGGCGGCTGCTTCGTTCACCGCATTACCGGCCACTACCACCTGCGCTACTTCATGGATGCTTCCGCCAATGTAAATGCCAAAAATATCAGAACTCATATTTAATATTCCGAAATGATATAATGCCGGATACACAAACATGGAAATGGTGCCGAACAACACCACCGTTGAGATCGCAATAATCGTTTTATGCGGCTCTGATTTGATCACCGACTCCGTAGCACAAACAGCAGCGGCACCACAAATGGCACTCCCCGATGCAGTGAGAAGGGCAAGGTCAGGGTCCATCTTGAATAATTTTGTTCCGAGAAAAACACCCAGCGACAATGTAGATACTACCATCAACACACTCACCAGCAGACCGGGAGCACCCACTTCAAGGATATTCTGAAAAGTGATGCGAAAGCCGTACAAAATAATGGCGGTGCGAAGTATGTACTTAACAGCAAAAGCAGTTCCGGGTTTCAGGCGTTCAATTACAGCGGTAGGGAGCGTATTGCCGAAGATCATTCCGATCAGGATGCCCAGTACCACGGGACTCATGCCCGTTGAACGCACGACAGCCAACTGCGAAATATACGTAGCGATCAGGGCCAGGACAATTATCACAGCAATGCCCAAATAGGCAGATGATATCTTCTTCATAGAAATTGAGGCAACTCCACTCATAAATTTAGCGATAAAAACAGGTCACAAAGGAACTACAAGGCCAGGAAGCGGGAAAGACAGATTTGCCAAAAATTACATTTTCTAAGAAGGTTTTAGGGGGTCAAATAGGGATGAAAACAGCCCCTTAAAGTGCATGTTCTAACTACTTGTTTTTTACCACCAATTGCACCGTATAACGGCTCTTGTGCTCCAGGAAAACCTGCTTTCCGATACACACCCGGTCTATAGTTGGCTGGTCATAATACCGGATGGTGATCAGCTCCACATGATCGTTATACAGCACCCGGAAGTTCTTCTTCAGCGTTTGGATCAATTCCGGGATCTTGCGTTCATCATTGTCCGTACACACGGAAAAACTGATGGCCGAATTCTGCATCACGTTGATCTTCACATTATGCTCTGCAAATATTTTGAAGATGTCACTGAAATTTTCCTCCACAATAAATGAAAAATCCTTTGGCGAAATAGAAAGTAAGATCTGGTTCACCTTGAAAATAAAACAAGGTATCGGCAACTGAGATTGCTGGTCGTTGATCAAGGTTCCGGGTGCATCGGGTTTTAAGAAAGAACGCACGTAAAGCGGGATCCTTTTATTCTGCAGGGGCTTGATCGTTTTGGGATGGATCACCGTTGCCCCGTAATACGAAAGTTCGATCGCATCCTGGTACGACATCTGTCCGATCAGTTGTGTTTCGTCAAACCACTTCGGGTCGGCATTCATCACACCGGGCACATCCTTCCAGATGGTTACACTTTCTGCATTGGTGCAGTACGCAAGAATAGCTGCAGTATAGTCCGAACCCTCACGTCCAAGTGTGGTCGTCAATCCATCAGGTGTCTTACCAAGAAAACCCTGCGTGATCGTAAGACCCACTCCATGGAGGGTGATATGCTCCGCAGCAAGTTTTTCTGTGAGTTGCCAATTTACTTTTCCTTCCCGAAATGTAGTGTCTGTCTTTACGACCTCTCTCACATCCAGCCAGTTATTTTTAATACCCGCTTCGTTCAGATAAGCGCTCACGATCTTTGAAGAAATGATCTCGCCCTGCGAAACCAGCTGATCATAATCCCTGTTGTAGGAGGTAGAGGGAGTAGCTTTAAAATATTGTTCCATCTCAAAAAAAACAGCATGCACATCATTGTAAACAGGATGAGCGGGATCGGGAAATAAATTTTTCAGAATGTCCAGATGGTATTTATTTATCTGCCCGAGTATTGCCTGAACATCCCCCTTCTTAAAACAAAATGCATCGGCCAGTGTTTCCAGCGCATTGGTGATCTTTCCCATGGCCGACACCACGACAACGATCCTTTCCCCGGGGAATTTCTTCAACACAGAGGCTACATTCCGCACTGAATCTGCATCCTTGACCGAGGCGCCTCCGAATTTGAAGATTTTCATGAACTAATTCGTATTATTTTTGCCATTCTGTGAAAGACAATTTCAGCATCATCACTGCAAAAACAAAAGATCATTTTTCAGAAGCAAAGGTATTATTTCTTGAATATGCAAAAGAACTGGACGTGGACCTTTGCTTCCAGGGATTTGATAAAGAGCTGGAAGAAATAGCAGTGCAATATAACGCACCGGAGGGAGTTTTACTTTTGCTGACTGACAATGATAAAAATATCGGTTGTGTTGGGTTAAGAAAAATGGAGGATGGCGCTGCAGAAATGAAAAGGATGTATATCAAAAAAGACTTTCGCGGAAAAGGATTGAGCAAACTGTTGATAGAGCAACTTCTGCAGCACGCAAAAGGCCGGAAATACAAATCGGTGAGATTGGACACCCTGCCACAAATGAAAGAAGCAGTCAATTTATATATTTCGTTCGGGTTCAAAGAGATTCAACCGTACCGCTTCAACCCGGTTGATGGAACTAAATACATGGAAAAACAACTATAAACTTGAGCGTACTGCACGTCATATCCTTCGATGTTCCCTACCCTCCCGATTACGGTGGGGCGATAGATGTTTTTTATAAGCTCAAGGCATTGCACGAAGAAGGTGTAAAGATCCATCTGCATTGTTTTGAATATGGCAGAGGAGAAAAGAAAGAACTGGTAAAATATTGCAGCAAGGTTTCCTACTACAAACGCAAAATGAACAAGCACCTCTTGCTGGGCTCTCTTCCCTATATTGTTGCAAGCCGCGCTTCCGAAGAGCTGGTGAAAAATCTACTGCAGGATGACGCTCCCATTCTTTTCGAAGGATTGCATTGCTGCTTTCACCTGAATGATGAACGGCTGAAATCCAGGAAGAAGATCGTGCGCATGCACAATATCGAACACAACTACTATGCCAGCCTGGCGCTCGTGGAAAAAAGTTTCTTCCGGAAAAAATATTTTGAGCAGGAAGCCAAAAAGCTCGAGAAGTTTGAAGCTGTTTTGAAACATGCCGATGCTATAGCAGCCATTTCCCCGGCTGACACAAAATATTTAGCGGGAAAATATAAGAACGTAACCAACATTATGGCCTTTCATCCCCACGATAAAGCAGAGATCAAAGATGGAAAGAGTGACTTTGCCCTGTACCATGGAAGCTTGGGTGTGGGGGAGAACAACAAGGCGGCCCTTTACCTGGCAAATGAAGTATTTAACAACATAGAAACGCGGCTGATCATTGCCGGCAATGGAGCTTCTTCTGAACTGAAAGCAGCTGTTGCGGATAAAAAGAACATTGAACTGAAAGAGAATATTTCTGTCTCTGCTATTTACGAACTTATTCAAACAGCCCAGGTAAATGTGCTGCCCACGTTCCAGGCAACCGGCATCAAGCTCAAATTACTTTCTGCACTTTACAGCGGGAGGCATTGCCTGGTGAACACTCCAATGGTAGAACAAACCGGGCTGGAGCTGCTTTGTCACATTGCTGATTCTCCTGATGAAATGAAAAAGAGAGTTACTGAACTTATGACAGCTCCTTTCACTCTAGAAGACAAAAGAAAACGCGTACTGATCCTGGAAGAAAAGTTTTCGAATGAGGTGAATGCGAGGAAATTATTGAAACTGCTCTAGGCGCTCACCGGAACTTTACTATCTGCAATTCTTCCTCCCTCGCACCTGATCGTCCGACCGGTGAATTTTTCAAAGAGGTGGAAATCGTGCGTAGCAATAAGCACAGCCCGTCCGGCTTTGCTGATCTCATAAAGAAGTCCTATGATCTCTTGCGCGGTATCTGTATCTAAATTTCCGGTGGGCTCGTCCGCCAAAATAACTTCTGGCTCATTGATGAGAGCACGGGCAATGACCACCCGTTGCTGCTCCCCGCCCGAAAGTTCATGAGGCATTTTGAAGCCTTTGGTACCGAGATGTACTTTCTCCAGCACCTCGCGGATACGCTTTTCCATTTCTGTTCTATCCTTCCACCCTGTGGCCTTCATCACGTACAGCAAATTATCATTTACCGAACGATCCGGCAGCAACTGAAAATCCTGGAAGACAATACCGAGTTTCCTGCGGAGAAAAGGGATTTCTTTGCTTTTCACTTTTTTCAGATCGTAGCCGGCAATACTGCCTTCTCCCTGCAACAAAGGAATGTCTGCGTAAAATGTGCGTAGCAGACTGCTCTTTCCGCTGCCGGTCTTACCCACGAGGTAAACAAACTCGCCTTTCTCCACCGTTAATGACACATCGGTGAGCACCAGGTTGTGTTTCTGGAAAATAGATGCTTTTTGGAGTTCTATGATTGTGTCGAGCGCCACAGCGTAAAATTAAAAGCTTAAGCATAGCAAAACGAAAAGTGCTTTCAACAATAGGGGGTTGATAAGTCCATTTTTGAAACAATTTTGGCTTTTGCAGGGAACATAATTTTATACCTTATAATATCGTTACCATACATATGGACAAGCGTTCAGCCCTAACCATTTTTTGCCTCGGTCTTTTAATGCTGCTCTGCATCGCAGCATTCTCACAAAAGACTGCCATTCACTCCCAGCCGGAAGCTGATTTCCGCTCTGCCCTGGAACTTTTCCAGAAGCAAAAATACGGCTCAGCCCAAAAACAATTTTCGAAAGTGATCGCCCGCAATGCGCCTAACAGTCTTGATCGTATTGATGCAGAATATTATTCCGCCCTTTGTGCCCTTGAACTTTTCAATAAAGATGCCGAGCTGCTCCTGAAAAACTTCATTGCCGATCACGGGGAAAGTCCAAGAGTGCAAAGCGCCTGTTTTTACCTGGGAAAATACAATTACCGCAAAAAGCAATACAACAAAGCGCTGGAATGGTTTGCCAAGATCGATATCTACGAACTGAGCAACGAGGAGCTGTCGGAGCTTTATTTCAAACGCGGCTACAGTTATTTTGAAGAAGATAGCATTGAACTCGCCAAAAAAGATTTCTTCGAGATCAAGGATATTGACAACAAATATGCAGCCCCAGCCACCTACTACTTCGGACACATCTCTTACCTCGAAAAAAATTACCAGACCGCCCTGCAGCATTTCAACCGGCTGAAGCGCCACGAGAACTTTGGTCCCATTGTGCCGTACTACATTGCGCAGATCTATTACCTGCAGCAGAAATACGACAGCGCTATTGTCATTGCTACGCCCCTGCTCGATTCAACCACCAAACGAGTGACCGAGCTGACAAAGATCATCGGAGAATCTTATTACCGCACCAACCGCTACAAAGAAGCCATTCCCTTCCTGGAAAAATACAAGACCCTTACTGCCACATTGAACCGCAGTGAGTGGTATCAATTGGGTTACGCTTACTACAAAACGGATAACAGCACTTCGGCCATCTATTGCTTCCAGAACGCTACCGATGGAAAAGATTCACTGGCACAGAACGCCTATTACCACCTGGCGGATTGCTACGTAAAACCCTCTCCCTATGCAGGAGGGTCTTCTTCCAAAATGCTGGCCAAGAACTCTTTTGAGATGGCGTATAAATTGGATTTCGACAAGGCCATTGCAGAAGATGCCCTTTTCAATTATGCAAAATTGTGCTATGAGCTGGCCTTCAGTCCCTTCAACGAAGCGATCACCGGGCTCAATCTTTACATCAGCAAATACCCTACTTCTCCCCGGATTGACGAGTGCTACAAATACCTGGTGAGCGTTTATCTCTCCACTAAAAATTACAAAGAGGCCATGCGCTCCATTGAGAGTATGAAAACACTCAACGATGAAATGAAATCGGCTTACCAGAAGATCGCGTTCATGCGTGGGCTGCAGCTGTACACCGACAACCAGGTGCAGGATGCCATTACGCACCTCAACAAATCCCTGATCTATCCTATCAACAGGAATTTTGCAGGACTGGCCTATTACTGGAAAGGAGAATCGTATTACCAGTTGTCAGAAAAAGCAACGGCATCGGCCGGCCTTGATTCTGCCATCAGAGGATATCAAACATTCCTGTCTACCCAGGGAGCGATCAACAACAATGAGTTCTTCGCAGCCAACTATAACCTTGGGTATGCCAATTTCAAAAAAGCCAATTATGCAGAAGCAAATACATGGTTCAGGAAATATGTTGGACTGAAATCCAATGAGCCGAAAGAAAAGATCAACGATGCATACCTGCGCATAGGGGATGATTTCTTTATGACAAAAGATTACGCCAACGCTGTAGATTATTATGACCAGGCCCTCACCACCGGCAACAGGGATGCTGATTACGCGATGTACCAGAAATCATTGGCGCTGGGGCTCATCAACAAACCCGAAGCCAAAACAAAAACACTTTCGGATCTGCTCTCCATGTATTCCGGAAAATCAAAGTATGAAGCGGCAGCAAAATACGAACTTGCCAATACCAATTTCCAGCTGGGCAATGACGACAATGCTCTCGTTTATTACAAAAAAGTAGTAAACGAGCATCCGGAATGTTCGTACACCTCCCGTTCCCTGTTGAAGATCGGCCTCATCGAATCAAAGAAAAAAGAATACGATGGCTCCATTACCACTCTCAAAAAAGTGCTGGCATCTTATCCCAAAACGAACGAAGCATTTGAGGCTATCAACGCCTTGAAAGACGTGTATCGCGCAAAAGGTGATATGGATGCATTCGAAACATTTATCAAAGATATTCCCTACGCTGCCGTTTCTGTTGCCTCGCTCGACTCCAGCAATTTTGACGTGGCGTTTGATGCGTACGACAAAGATGACTGCGCAAACGCGTCAAAATATTTTCTGAAATATATGTCCAAATACCCCGATGGCATTTTTATTGTCAACGCCATGTTCTATAAAGCGGAGTGCGATTACAAGGCCGAAAGTTATGACCTGGCACTCGGTGGTTATCAATACGTGGTAGATAAGCCCTACAGCCAGTTCACCGAGTCATCGTTGCTGAAAGCATCACGCATCAATTTCTGGAACAAGAACTACCAGAATGCCCTTCACCTGTATGCCCGCCTTGCCGAAAAAGCAGAATACCCTGCTAACGTGAACGAAGGAAAAGTGGGAGAAATGCGCTGCCACTGGTTGCTTGGCAATTATGACCTGGCCGCTGAAACCGCACAAAAGGTGATCGCGCTGGATAAGATCAGCAACGAGGTGAAAGCCGAAGCCCACCTCATCATTGCTAAATCAGCGCTTGAAAAACAAAACTATGACCTGGCCACCAGCGAGTTCATGGGCGTTACCACGCTTACTACCAGCGAAAGAAGTGCCGAAGCAAAATATAATCTTGCCTACATACAGTTCCAGAAAGGGGAATACAAAGAATCACAGAAAACGGTCTTTGACCTGCTGAACCAGGATCCCGGGTACGAATACTGGATGGGAAAAGGATATATCCTGCTGTCAGATGATTATGTATATCTGAAAGACAACTTCAACGCAAAATATGCACTGACCTCCTTCATTGATAAATCCACCAATACCGAGCTGGTAGCTGTAGCAAAGGAAAAGCTCAGCCGCATTGAAGAAATGGAAAAAGTGGAAGCAGAAAAGAAACAACAGAAGAAAACTGAAGACCTGAATATACAGTTCCAACCCGACAACCCGAAGGATTCGGTTTTGTATAAGAAGGAAGGACAATAACAGACCCCTCTCCAACTCTCCCCGAAGGGGAGAGGGTAAGGGCGAATAAATTTATTATGAAAGCAATAAAATATTTTCTAGGCATTAGCCTTGCTGTAGTCATGCACTCCCTCCCTTTTGGGGAGGGTTGGGGAGGAGTGTACGCCCAAAAAGTTCTGAAGGACACCATGTTGCATGTGGTAAAATCGTTTCAGCCCACCATCGCTGACGCCTATAAGATCAATGACATGCCCATGGTGAAAGATTCTGTTCCTCCTCCACCCCATTTGAACTACGGCATCAATTCAAAGAAAGTGTTCACGCCATTTACCGTAGAAAAACTGAAGTCCGCAAAAATGTTAGGCGAACCCCTTTCAAAGCTGTATCCCTCCCTGGTGAGGATCGGGGCCGGCAACTACAACACGCCTTATGCTGAAGTATTCTATAATAACCTACGCTCCAAGGAAATATCCTATGGAGCCCACCTGAAACATCTTTCTTCCAAGGCCGATTATGAGGGCCATGGATTCGGTGGCTTTAGCGATAACGAAGTGGAGTTGTACGGAAAAAAATTCCTGCGGAAGCATACGCTCTCCGCTAATCTAAATTATGATCGTGATGTAGTGCACTATTACGGATACGACACCAGCCTGATCCATATTATGGACGAAAAGGCTTTGATCACCAAGCAGCGCTACGCACTTTTTGGTGGTAACGCCTCGCTTCAAAGTCATTACAATGATTCATTGAACCAGAATTACCTGGTAAACATGAAATATTATCACCTGGGTGATTTCTACAAAACATCCGAGAATAACTTTTGCGTAACAGCCGATGCCAGCGGGTATTATGAAAAGCAACTGGTGCACATTCCGCTCTCCGTAGATTATTATAACAACCGTTCGACCCTTGACAGCGGCCACTCCGTTATTATCGGGCTCGCACCGTATATCCTTTCTTCGGGCGATAAATGGAGCACCCGCATTGGAATGGGAATTGTGGTAGAAGGAAACCAAAATGACAGGAGCCGCTTCCTGTTCTATCCTAACATAGATTTCAACTACAATGTTCTGGAGAACATTATTGTGCCTTATGCGGGTTTCTCTGGCGGCCTGAAAAAGAACTCCCTGAAAACGCTGACGGACGAAAATCCTTTCCTGGTGCCTGCCCCTACCATGAAAAACTCCAACACCAAACTGGAAATGTACCTTGGCGTTCGAGGCAGCCTGAGCAAGAATATATCCTATAATACCAGCACTACCTTCAGCAGGATACAGGATATGTACTTTTTTGTGAATGATGATTCTGATTTCTTCAAGAAAGGGTTTAATGTTATCTATGACGATGCATCACTTTGGAATGTGCATGGCGAACTGCAATTCCAGACCACGGAAAAAATAAAGCTGATCGCAAAAGGTGACTATAACAAATACGACCTGAAGAACGAAGCCAAGCCCTGGCATAAACCGCTTTGGCAAGCAACCCTTACGGCAAATTATAACCTGAAGAACAAGATCGTTGCTACTGCTGATATTTTTGTGTGTGGAAAAAGAGATGCAAGGGTATTGCAAACTGGCTCACTGATCTCAGTTTACTCAGCGAAGCAACTGAAGGGAGTGGTAGATGCCAATATTGGTCTGGAATACCGCTACAGCAAGAAGTTATCGGGCTTTGTGAACTTCAATAACCTGGGCTTCAAACGCTATGCATTGTGGAACAACTACCCTTCCCAGAAGTTCAACTTCATGGCGGGCGTTACGCTGGTGTTCTAAAGACTTCAAAAGCTTTACCGCTAAGGTGCAAAGGCGATAGGAAACGAAAGACTTAGCGTCTTTGCGACTTTGCGCTTAGGCTGTTCAATTGACTAAAATTTAGGAGTACCCGCCTTAAGGATGAGGCGGTAAAAAAGTGAAGGCCAGAGGCGCTTCAGGGTAATTGCCAAAAGCTCATTTCCTCCAAAAAAAGTTTCAAACTTATTCCTGCGAATGGCGTTCAGCACCTTTCTTGCTGCTATGGTCGGATCCATGCCTTTCTCCTGTCCCTTATCCATTTTGCCGTAGATCTTTCCATCTGCTTTGATCGCATTCAGCGAAACATTGGTCTTGATGTAACCCGGAGTGATCATATGGGCCTTGATGCCGTTCTTATGCTCTTCGATGCGTAGCGTTTCAAAATAACCGTAAAGGGCATGCTTGGAAGCACTGTAAGTAGACCGGCCCGGGAAACCCATTTTTCCCATCACGCTGCTGACGGCAAGTACATTACCACTTCCCTGTTTCCGCATAAAAGGAAGAACGGCCTTGGTTAAGACCACCGCCCCAAAATAATTTATCTCAAACATTTTTCTTTCCAGCTCAACAGGAGTATCTATCACATAAGACCGTTGCACCACACCTGCATTGTTAATGAGAATATCGATCCGCCCAAATTTGGAAATCACCTTCTGAACATCTGCATTTACATCAGCCAGCTTCTCTACATCCAGCGGAAGCACTAAAATATTTTCTTCTGAAATAAATTTAGCGCACTCTTTCTTTACCCGCTGCAACTCCGATTCCCGTCTTGCTGAAAGAACAAGTTTCGCTTTCTCTTTTGAGAGTTCAATAGCGATCGCTTCTCCCAAACCGGAAGATGCTCCTGTGATCCAGACAATCTTATTCTCAAAAAAGGAACTCATTTTTTCTTTTTGGCATCATAATTAAAACAGAACAAACTCATTGCCAGAGAAATATTCGGATTTTTTCCGGGGGAGATATACGTGAGCAGGTCGTTGGTGGCAACGCGCACTTCCATGATCTTGAAAAAGTGTCCCAGCTTTAGTCCGAATGGCATTGACGCTCCGTAATTGGAGTTTCCGGCAACACCTATACTGAATGAAAGATTGGTTGCCAGCTCCAACTCCATTCCCAAAGCAAAAAAAGCATTTTCCAGGTTGGATGGATTTTTACTCATGGGCATGACCAGGTCCGCACCTACCTGAAAACGTTTGGAGAATTCAAAACCGATACCCATCCTTAATTTAGAAAGTAACTGGGTTGAGTAAGCCGGGCCGGGTTTGAACTTAATAAGTCCTTTCTTGTTGAAAAGGTTGGAACTCTGGCCCGACATATCCCATGAATTAATGCCTCCATAATTGAACTGGGAAGGTTTAGGAAGTAAAGTATCATCGGCCACCAGCACATTCTTGTCCCAGGTAATTTTGCCCATATCCACTGCGGAAAACGTAATTTTCATTTTGCCAATACCAATGCCCATTCCCACATCCCAGGCCGTTCCTCCGCCCACCGCGCTTACGGAATTTTCAGGATGAAAATCTTTGATCGAATCATACTGAACGCCTGATTTACTGGAAAGAGCTGAGTGGCCGGTCAGGACACCGTCCTCCACCACCATGTCAAAATCTCCAAGTCCCCAGAGGTATTTAAAACCAAACCCGGTATAAACCGATACCGCGCTGGAATCCTTTGTTCCTCCAATGCCAAAAAGTTTGGTGCCGTAAGACAAGTTCATCTCACGGTAGTGCATGTAACCTACTTTAGTACCATCAAACAGGGTAGAAATATTCTTGACAAAGTTCATTGTATCCTTAAAGATGGCCGCGTTCACCCCGTTGAAAAGCACATCTGCCCCGTTCTTGCTCAGCGTTACGTGCCCGAAACTGCGGTCGCGCACATTCATGGCAAAGCCACCCAGCTTAGGCACTTTAAAGGAGAAAGTGAGCCAATCCAGGTTGGTTTGCATGTTCAGTCCATCCTGGCAAGTAAAAAGGTCAGCAAATACTTTTTTATCGGCTTTTGAAAAGGTATCTCCCGGGTGGGTAATCGCATTCTTCAGCTGATCGTAATCCAGCGCACGCGACTGAACGCTCAAGCCCCCTATCAAAAAGCTCATGGAGAAATCATGGTTCTTCTTCCAGCCCAGGTTGGCGGGGTTAATGCCTATACATTCCCAGTCTTTTACCAACCCATTGGCTGCACCGCCCTTGCCGGTTACAGAGGGTAAGCCCATGTCCACTTGGGAAAGGCAGAAGTTATAAGCGATAAGCGATAAGGAAAAAGTAACGACAAGTTTTTTCATGTACCTCCTTTAAATAAATATGAACAAATGTAACGTAAATTTTGTTTTCGGTTTATTATACCTTTGTCGGATGAGAAGCGCTTTTATAGGGAAATGGCATGGCTTATGGCTTATCGCTGGTGGCTTATCGCTGCTAGTCTCCTGTGGCGGTGAAAAAGAAAAAACCGTTGTCATTCCCGCCAACGTTCTCTCTCAGGAAAAAATGGCCCGGGTGATCACTGACATCCACATGGCCGAAGCCGAAATGCAGGTGCGCACCCTGCCGGATTCTACTTCAAAAGCACCCCTGAGCTTTCAGAAGATCTTTGATAAAGACACCATTACTAAACAGCAATACGAAGAAAGCATGGCCTTTTACATTGAGCACCCTCAGTTGCTGGATACGGTGTATACGCAGGTGTTGAATGAGTTGAGTAAGATGCAAGGTCAAACAGCCGGCAAATAACAATAGCCGATTAGAAATAAGAGGAAAAAACACCCGGTAATCAGCCTGCATTAAACTACCAATTGAGTGGAGGTATATAAGTTACAGTAGCGGGAGTAGCAGCCGTTAAAATCAATTGGGATGCAGAAACTATTCCTGCTCAATATTCTGTAATAAATCCTCCAATTCACTTCTAAAATTCCCTTGAATCAATTCTCCTCTTCTAAGATAGTCAAAGAATTCAGTATAATTTTCAGGACTTAAAAAATGAAAAATATAATGCTGCTTCACTCCTTTTGATTTCAACTCATTATTGAGGTCAACAAAATGCTGTCTTGCATAGCGCAATTTCGCCTTATTTTCCTGAGAATCATCCCTATCAATTTTAATTTCGACAACAATAACATAGGTAGTCTGCCCAGAAACTATTTTTATAAAGAAATCTGGGTTGTAGCTTTGTTGTTTAGTATGCCTGCCCGCAACAGTTGTAATGGTGTACTCAATATGATAAAAACCCCCATCGCGTGATTTTACCCAGCTATCAATTTTCTCCGCATTCTCCTTTTTACAAAGCATTTCTATGAATCTCCGCTCTGGATCTGATTTTGCAAAAACAATATCAACTGGGGTTTTAAACAAATGAGGGTTGACTGCCTTTGAAGAATTCTTCGAAAATGTACCATCATCAATTACCTGCTGCAATATATCGGCTGTCTCTTTTGAAAGTTCACTACCAAAGTCATCTGTGTAAAAAACCGATGAATGATGTCTTAAATTACCAACAGCAATTGATTCTCTTTCAATGTTTTTAGTGGAAAGTTTCTCTGGTTCAGTCGCAAGCCGTTCGTTTATAACGGTCATATTCTTCTTTCTGAGCAAAGTGCTGAACATGGACTCTATCTTATATTTATTTTTTACAACCAAGCGATCACCTTTGATTCCAACCTTATTCATTGATTCCCTAATGATTTTCTTTATCTCATTTTTAGGAGGAAGATTATTCTTAGTATACTCCCCTTCGGGTAATTTCAATGTCTTCCCTTCCCATTCCCTGACCTTGAATTCATCGTACAATTTATTTACCACTTCATCGATAGTGAATGTATTGTATTCAATAGTTGTATTTTGCTCCCTGACATTTCCGTGCAGGTCTGTATATTCCGTATCCTTATCTGATTCCTCTACCTGCGCAATGAGTTCTATATACCCCTTTGTGTAATCAAATACCTTTTGTGATTTCTTTGATAATTTTTCCCTTTGTTTTTTCTCATATAAAATAGTGTAAAGCTCAAAATTATGTGCTGCACGGGTTCCTGTGATGAGAATGGAGCTTTGCAGTTTCATCTCTATTTCAAGAATTTCGTCAACCAATCCCTTTATATTTTTGCTCCACGCATCATGATTAAACACTGTAACCTTAGGTTGTGGTGTTTGGTATTCAGGAGGAATTCGCAACCCTCTTCCTAAAACCTGTGCTATAAGTAACTTTGAATTAAATGCCCGATCCTCCCAAGGTACAATTTGAAAAACATTTTTTACATCCCATCCCTCCGTAAGCATTGACACCGAAACAATCCATTCTACAGGATTATCTATATCATCTACCCAAGAGAGTTTAGCAACATTGGCCTTGTGATCTTGATGGCTAGTAATTATCAAAACCTTCCTTTCCGCCTTTTCCCTACGGGTTTTTTCCTTTTCAACTAAAAAATCAAGAATTTCCTCCGCTAAACGTCTTGCATTAACAATATCCTTTGTAATAAGAATAGTTAATGGTTTGACCCTATGATAAAATGACTTATTCCGTTTATGGTTAGAGTATATTTTTTGAAGTTTTTCTGGTGTATCTATAGAATCGTCTTTACTCACATATTCCACGAGTTTTATCATATTATCATCCACCGCTTGTCGCAATGAGTAACGATATATTACATCATTGAAATAATCATTATTTATATACGCGGTTCCAGTAAAACCAAGAATATATCTGAAATCATAATCGGGATCTCCCAAAAATTCCTTCCATTTTTTTATATCCTTATCCCGCACTTGGACATCATTAAAAATATGATGCGCTTCATCATTAAGAACCAATACTCTTTGTCCGTTTCCTTTAATGCTCTCCTTGATTGATGAGCTGGTTTTGTCATAAACAGCATGAATATTCTCCACACAAATATCTCCCTGCTTAATAGTTTGAGTAGCCTGAATAATTCTTGGATTTTTATACTTGCTTACCAATGGAATTGCTTGCTTCAATTTTGAATCACTTGCAAGAGCTTCGAATTTTTCCTTTAACCCCTTTTCAATCGTTAGAGATGGACAGAGCACAAGAACTTTATCAACCAATCCAATACCCAGCATAATCTGCGCAATGCCATAAATAACATAACTTTTTCCTGTACCAGTTGCCAAATCAATATTTCCGCTGAATTTATCCGGCAATTGCAAATTATCTATATACTCCCTTACATCTTTATAGCGAGTACGCAATTCCGCATTGCTACTATCCTTCCAATTTTCCGTAATTAAATCCTCAATGCTTTTGTATCTTCCAGATGCCATATAAATAATTGCATCCCTAATGGCCTCTTTTTGATATTCGCGATTATTGCAAAGAATATCAAGAAAACCATTCCACTCATCAAATTTCAACGTCAATGGATTATACGTCTTTGAAACCTGAAGAACAAGGGCTTTAGTTTTGTATGTTTTAATTTCCTGCACTATCGGATTTTCAATTCCTCCTTGAATTCGTTCCCATAAATGTCCACATATACAACCATTATCCTTCTTCCACATTCCTTTTTAGTAAATGACGGCAGAATAATTTCCTTTTGTCGTTTCAGTTGTTCCGAAAAAACATTCAATTGATTTTTATCCTTTTTATTGGGAGGAAGTAAATCCTCAGCAAAATAACTACAATCCATTTCAAATTCATTGCCATTATAATTCAAATCTAAAAGAATCATTGCAAGCGATTCAAAATTTTCCATTTCCCTACCACTATCCTGTTCTGTAAAATCAGAAACAAATTTTTTAATCCCCAGTTCCACTTGATTTTTACTCACTTTTAATTTGCTCTCCACTTGCGGTTGACGTATAAAATGGAATCCAACTGCATCTTCAAGCGCATTTACATTATTCTTACTTTGAGGCTGACGGAATTTCCTGAAATCTGATTTGTGAAGCTCATGTATAACCTGATATGGTACTTTCAAGAAATAATATTTCACTTTACCCACTTCATAATAATCGCTTACAAAATCTACATAGTTTGCAGGAGCAATTATATAAAACCGATTTCCCACCCGAGAACCGATATGAGAATGAAGATCTTCAATGTAATCTTCATCCACTGACGCATCCTTAAATTGCCAATAAGGATAGATCTGGCAGTAATAACCATCCTTTTTCTGACCATCCATCTGAATTCCATTTATTTTTTTACTCACCTCTTCTACTTCAAAAAGATTACGCACAAAATTGCAATAGTCATTTTGCTTCAACTGAAATACTTTTTGCAGATCATAATATCCTGTATTTACCGAAATAAATGATTTAGATCGCTGACCATGTGGAATTTTTGGGTTATTGATATGTTTACTATTTTGAATACTCAACAATCGTTTTTGGATTGTATAAAAAGAAAGCTTGCCTATATCGCACGTAATCCATTTTCTGCCTAACTTCTCAGCAACTCCAGCTGTTGTACCAGAACCTCCGAAAAAATCCAAGACAATATCCCCTTCATTTGTAGCCGCGTTTATAAAAAGCTTTAGTAACCCTTCAGGTTTCTCGGTTGGATAATCAGTTATCTGACTAAACTTTATCATTTCATTATTCCAAACGTCTCCTACCGCTACAAACTCAGCTCCTGGGCCAGTAATTTGCTTGATAACTTCCTCTTTGGTTTTTTGAGGGGCCTTAAGCACATATGATTTTAATCCAATACCCGCTTCAACCTCCCATTCCGCAGGAGTTCTTCCCATTCTACCCCTGGTATAGTACCATCCTACCTTATCCTTTTGAATATTTTTAATTGTCGACTCTTTATATGGCCCAAGAATCGGATTCCAAAATCTATCCTTTCTATTCTTAGAATATATTAGTATGTTCTGATATTCAGTAGGCATTGATGAGCTAGGTGAATGTGAGCGAGAGCTACCTCCTTCCCTTCCTTTATGCCAAACAATTTCATTGATATAATTACTTTCGCCAAAAACTTCATCCAAAATAATTTTCGCATAATGGATTTTCTTATTGTCTAAATGCACAACTATATTTCCATCATCAGCGAGTACTTCCCTTGCCACAATTAATCTACGCCTTAAAAATTCTACAAAGTCTGCTCCTTTAACTTTATCAGTATAGGCTTTATCTCCGGTTTTACTTTTGAAATCCGATTCAGTAGCAAATGGAGGATCAATGTATATCAGTTTTACTTTCCCCTTTATCCTGTTTTTAATCAGGGGATCCTTATTTTCATAAACAGTTTTCAGAAATTGCAGATTATCTCCAAACACGATCATATTTTGCCAACCATCTTTAAATGCTTTTCGTTCTCCATTAAAAACCTTTTCTATTTGTAGGGGTACAGGAAAAACTCCGTCTTCATTTGCAAGGACATCTTCCTTTCTCATCTTGCCACCGTAAACTAACTCGTATTCCTTCTGCTTTACAGGGAATAGTTTATACATTAAATCTTCGGGAAGGGATTCTCCTTTTTGGAGAAGCTCAATAATTAAATCCTGTTCCTGTTTACTTATTAAGGTCATTTTCTTGCTTCCACTCATTCCTACATCCTGAATGTCATGTAAATATATAAATAGTCTTAATAAGACTATTTATGGTTGTTTAAAGACACTTCATAAGCATGAGGTTTAGGAAATTCGCCTTTAATGAAGAAAATAGGCAGCCGGATCAGCAGAATTCGCAAGAGCAAAGACCTCACACAGGCCAATATGGCCGAAGAGTTAGGTATGACGACCAGTGCCTATTCGAAGATAGAAAGGGGTGATACTAATCCACCGGTTAACCGGCTGGTACAAATAGCCAAAGTATTGGAGGTGAATATTGCCGATTTTTTCGAGGATCGTGCTCAAGCGGCAGAAGAAGGAAACAAATATGGGTATGCTAGTAAAGAGGAAGTAGAGAACTTAGGCCGGCTGGTAAGCATCTTGGCAAAGGAAATTGAAAAACTGAGAGAGGAATTACCGCGCGCAAACAAGCCTTCGGACAAGAAGAATAAGAAATAATAAGATTTGAAGCCCTGACAGGGTTCAATTTTTCTTCATGAGCGATATTTCAGAGATCACCAAAGCCCTCCTCAAATTCAGGGATGAGCGAGATTGGGCACAGTTCCATGATTCCAAGAACCTGGCAACAGCTATCTCTATTGAGGCTGCAGAGCTTAACGAACTGTTCTTATGGAAGGATGTTAAAGAATCAGAAAAAGTGGACATCCAAAAAATAAAAGAAGAATTAGCGGATGTGTTGGCTTTTAGCCTGCTACTAGCTAATAAGCATGGGTTTGATGTTAAAACAATTATTCTAGATAAAATCGAAGAAAACAGAAGAAAATATCCAATTTCAAAAGCAAAAGGGGTATCTAAAAAATACACTGACCTGTAATGGATATTATTTCACAAGCTGGCATTAAGGCAATTTATAGGGTCACAGGTACTCCTGAAAACTTCCTTACAGCTCTCCGATATAAGGTTTGGGGATTTAATAAAGAAAACGAAAGGTACCGAACAAAGTTACTTCCAGGGGATATTATTTTCTTCCACAGTAAAGGAAAATCAAAATTTCTCAAAAATCCACGCCCCTCTATTTTGGGTTTCGGTGTTGTTGGAAATAATTTCTATGAAGATGCCCAACCACTATGGATAGACGAGAAAGTAGACAACAAAAGCTATCCATATAAATTTTCTTTTTCTGAATTATACTTTTTTACAACTATTCCCATAAATGATGATTGGGATTCCACCACATTTGATAAAAAAGAGGTAACGCAACAAATAATTTCAAAATTACTTGAAGCAGCAATCCCGCTTAGTGATTTAGACGGATTTCCGCATATGGGATCATATTCAGGGATCAAGGACCCTAATATTAAAATAGCGCTATTAGATTCAACTAAAAAAATAGCTTTTTATGACGGTGATCATTCTGAAACGATAACCAAAACAGCGGAAATGCAAGAACTGAACACTGCTGAAGAATCATTGCGCTATGGGACCACATTAACCGTATTTGATGATATAAAGCAACGAATTTTTAATGAGCCTAGAGCTCTATATGGCTTTAACGCTGCCAGTCTTGCAAAGGCAGAAAAATCCCATTTTGATATTGTTG
>JADMIO011227210.1_pt1 | contig 36702 bp, 41 predicted proteins | sample 8958161 | NCBI WGS metagenome assembly JADMIO01 (sample SAMN16585339, study PRJNA669376) | soil metagenome | isolation source: Crop rotation soil | place: USA: Cullars Rotation, Alabama | collected 2011
CGCGACAACTTGTCCACGTGGAATTCTAAGCTTAGGATCCCAATGTGCTGGAAAGAAGGCGTCCGTTTGGTGGACGCCGGCAATTACCTCGAAGCGATTCGCTATCTCGACGCGGCTCTGCAGCTCAAGCCGGACTACGCGATCGCGTACTACAAGCGAGGAAACGCCTACCGCGAATTGGACCTGACTTCCAAATCCATGAACGATTACACGCAGGCGATCCGCTTTGATCCATCAATGACGTTGGCCTACATCAATCGAGGATTCGCATTCAAAGCTTTGCGCCAATGGAATCGCGCCCTGGAAGACTTTACCTCGGCGATTCAATCCAATCCCGAAGCGCTGGCGGGCTGGTTCGATCGCGCACTGCTCTACAACGATCTGGGACAAGATACTCGCGCCCTACAGGACTACCATCGAGCGATCCAGTTGGCACCGGCAAATTGGAACCTGTATGGAAATCGGGGGATGACCTATCGAAGACTGAACGACTTTTCTCACTCTCTGCAGGATTGCGAAACGGCGACGCGCCTGAATCCTAAATACACCGAAGCGCATTGGTGCGTCGCGACGGCTCTGGGGGCGTTGCGCGATTATTCGCGAGCGCTGACTGCGTACAATCGTGCAATCGAACTCTCCCCGCAGAATGCGGACATCTATGAGAGTCGCGCCTGGGTATACGAAAGGCTGGGGAGATTTGATTCCGCGCTGGAGGATTATGCCGCTGCCATTCGTCTAAATCCACGTGATGCAGCAGCCCATTGCAAACGTGCCAGGATCCTGCAAGGACAAGGGCGTGACGCGAGCGCGGACGCGGGTTACTGCTCCTCCCAAACCAAATAAACACAGGCTCCAACGGTGCGCCGCCAGCGCCTTGTCCGTCTACTAATTCCCTGTCAATCCGCCCGCCAATAGTACTAAAGGGGAGGCCTTAGTATGCCGATTCTTCTTAAGAGTGCAAAATGCACAGCTATCCCCTGAATTAGCCGACGCGGCGGACGTTCTCAGCGATCAGTTACGTGTGCATTTGCACCGGCTTGCGGTGCTGCTTGAACCGCACGCCGACCAAATCGATCGCAAGTTCCTCGGCCGTCTGCGACAGCTCTCGTTCGAGCCTAAGCAGAGAACCGCCCTGGCGCAGATCACGCCAGGCGCGGCTTCGCGCATTTTGGCGCAAGGAAAAGCTCCACTCCATTTCATTGAGCAGGTGGAGTATAACGGTCGCCGCCTCGCGAAGCTGAACCTGCCTCCCAGCGCGATTCTCGAAGCTCTTCAGGAATATGACCGGCTGCTTTCACCGCTGCTGGTGTCGCTGCTTCCGGAGGAACACGCCAACTTCCAGTGGGTCCGAGAACAGCTACACTTCTGCGTCATTCTCACCCTGAATAACGCCTATTATCAGGTTCGCGAGGCGGAAACCCAGGCGTTCTACGAACTGTTCCGCATTGAGCTGGAATCGCGCAATCTGGAAGAACTGCTGCGGCGCTTCCTCGAATCGCTGGTGCACGTCTGCCAGGCCGACGCCGGGCGCTTGTACATGCTGAGCGAGGACGGCACAGCGTGGGTGCTGCAGGCCGGCGTGCCACAGTCCGCGGTCGTTTCTGTCCCGAATCAGCTAGGACTCGTACGCAAGCTCTCCAGGCTCCGCTACATGGACGGCAGCCGGCCAGCGGACTTCCTTCTGGACGAACAGTGGCACGGCCGCTATGCATCTTGCTGGTCGATTCCCCTGGCCGCCGCCGGGCGTACCGCCGGTGTCATGCAGTTCGGGTTCAGCAACTCATACGAATGGCTGCCGCGGGAACAGGAACTGCTGGCGGCTGCGGCGGAACGTTGCTTAATGGCGGCCGAAAAGGCGCGCCTCATGGAAGACCTCGCGCAGCGCGAAGAACAGGTCCGCCGCTTGGCCGAGCACATGCTGCACGTCGAGGAAATGGAGCGCCGCCGAATCAGCCGTGAGCTGCACGACGAAGCCGGCCAGAGCCTGCTATGCATCCGCCTCCAGATGGAGCTGATCGAGCAGGCGTTACCTGAAAGCGAATCTGAGCTAAGGGCGAAACTGGGCGAAGCCCGCGATCTCACCGAACGTACCATTTTGGAAATGCGGCGCCTGATCGCCGCGCTAAGCCCAGCCGTCTTGGAACAACTGGGGCTCGGAGCGGCTTTGCGCCAGTTGATCAACCGTTTCCAGCGGCTGCATCCATGCCGGGTGAAGCTCCAGCTTTCAAAGATGGGAACGGTGCCGCAACAGACCGAAGTAATCGCCTACCGCCTTGTGCAGGAATGCTTTAACAACATCGGGAAGCACGCGGCTGCGCGTCTTGTAAACATTTCTCTGGCTTCAGCCGATGGAATTCTGAAGCTAATTGTGGAAGATAACGGCATTGGTTTCAACGTCGAGGAAGCGTTTCAGAAGCGCGAATCCTTCGGAATGTCGGGTATGCGGGAGCGGGTCGCCCTGTTGGGCGGCAAGTTCCTGGCCGAAAGCCGCATCGAAGGACCTAAACGGGGTACAAAGATTTCCATCGAACTGCCGATAGCTAAGTAAGGCGTTTGCTTAAGAGCGCGGTAGGGAAGACAACGGAGACGGCATAAACATGGCGAAGATTCGAATCATGCTGGCGGACGATCACACTTTGTTCCGCCAAGGAATCCGCACACTAATATCCGCGGAAACGGACATGGAAGTGGTCGGAGAAGCTCCCAACGGCGGCGATGCCGTCGAAAAAGCCAACGAAGTGCGCCCGGACGTGGTGCTCATGGACATCGGCATGCCTGGCCTAAGTAGTTTTGAGGCCACCCGCCAGATTAAGAAGAACCGGCCCGAGACTAAGGTCCTGTTCCTCACCATGTACGACGACGAAGACTATCTCGTCGAAGGCATGGAAGTCGGCGCCAGCGGCTACGTGCTGAAGGACAGCCCCAGCCAGCAATTAGTGGCGGCGGTGCGCGACATCTGCCGTGGCGGCAGCTACCTGAGCCCGCGTATGCTATCGCAACTGGTGGACGATTTCCGCAGCCGCATCAAGTCCGCTAACCGCCTGCCGCGTTTCGCCACTCTGACGACGCGCGAGCGTGAAGTGCTGAAGATGCTGGCCGAAGGCAACTCTGTCAAAGAAATCGCCTGCGACCTGAACCTCAGCGTTAAGACCGTCGAAGCCCACAAGTTCAATCTGATGCGTAAACTGGACATCCACAACAAAGCGCAGCTGGTGCAGTACGCCATTCAGAAGAAAATCATCAAGATTCCCAACTTGGCGTAACCCGAATTATCCTCCGATTTGTCCTCTTGGCCTCCCGCAGGGGAGGCCCTTTTTTATTTCAACCCTTCTGTGGCATGCAGAAATTCCGCCGCCACTTCGGACACCGGGCGGTGTCTGCCGTCCACTTGGTAATTGAGCTCCTGCATTTTGCGGTCGCTGAATTTCCCCGATAATTCATCCAGTGCCGCCCGTAGACCCGGAACCGTACTCAGTCGATCCTCGCGCGCGGCAATACAAAGTTCGTAAGGCGGAAAAGCGTGCTTGTCGTCTTCGAGAACCTTCACGTTCAGCTTCGAAAGCAGTCCGTCGGTGGCGTTCGCAGCGATCATGTTCACCTGTCCCCCTTCCAGTGCCTGATAGAGCAGCCCCAGATCCATGGTCTTGATCTGGGTCGGCCGCAGCGAATAGGTTTTTTGCAGGGCTTTCAGCCCGTCGACGCGCTGCTCGAATTCATATCCAACGCCTAGCACCCAAGGGCGCGCATCATGCGTCGTGTCGGTAAGGGTCTTCAGATATTTATTATCGCCGCGGACCACCATCGCAAAGCCATTGTTGATGCCCAACGAATCCAGCCATGCCACGTGGAAGCGGCTCGCGTACTCCGCTCGCACCAGCCCCAGCACCGCTGCGGGATCGGTCTGGATCGGCTCCTTCAAGACCGCCACCAGCGCCGTGCCGGAATACTCGGGATACAAATCGAGCTCGCCCGCTAGCAGCGCCTGGTGCGCCAGAAGCGTCCCTCCCAGATTCAGTTTTCGCTCTACTTTTTGATGCAGTCGATGTTCCAGATGTTGAGCGATGATTTCACCCAGCACCACCTGTTCGGTGAAGTTCTTCGACCCTACCCGCAGCACGCCGCCCGCATGCGAAGCAGAGCAGCCCGCGAGCAGTAGCCCGAGCCCTGCCCCTATGCCCGCGATAATTTTCGTTCGACCCATCCCAATCCCCCATCCGCTGCCAAGGCGATCAATGCGGCCGGCACCGCACCCGCCAGAATTTGTGCCGAATCCACAGACGCTACGCCGCGGAAAATGAAAACTCCGAGCCCGCCTCCGCCAATCGCCGCCGCGATGGTTGCGGTGCCGATGGTAGTAACCGTCGCCACACGAATGCCCGCCAGGATCGTTGGCGCCGCCAACGGCAACTGCACTTGCCGCAGCATTTGTCCGCTGGTTAACCCCATAGCTACCGCCGATTCACATACCGCCGCGTCTACGCTCATAATGCCGACAAAAGTATTTCGCAGGATCGGCAGCAGCGCGTAGAGTACCAGCGCAATAATCACGGTGCGCTTGCCGATGCCCCCGATGAAGGGAATCGGAATCAAGAAGCCAAACAGTGCCAGGCTGGGGATGGTCTGCATCACGCTGGCAAATCCCAGCAGCCACCGCCGCAGCCCCGCTCGCCGCGTCAGGAGGATACCCAGGGGCACACCAATCACCATCGCCACGGCCATCGCACTGAATACCAACACCAAATGCTCGCCGGTGAGCTGGAGCAGATCATTCACTAAGTCGGGACGCATCTAGACCTCAATCCAGACTACCCAGGAACGCCAGCGCCTCTTCGGTTCGCGCATTACGGAACTCCTGCGGGTCGGCCGCCACCTCCAGCCGTCCGCGCGTGAGCAGTCCGATCCGCGTACCCACGCGCAATGCCTCGCGCACGTCGTGCGTGACGAAAATCGAAGTTTTCCGCAGGTCGCGTCGCAAATCCAAAAACTGACGCTGTAGTTCGACACGCGTCACCGGGTCCAACGCGCCGAAGGGCTCGTCGAATAGCAGTAGCGGAGGATCCGCCGCCAGCGCGCGCGCCACTCCCACCCTCTGCCTCTGCCCACCGGAAAGTTGCCGCGGATAGCGGCGCAGATATTCCGCGGGCGGCAATCCCATTTCGCCGAGCAACCGCTCCACGCGCTGTTCGACGTCCGCTGCCGGCCACCCCTCAAGCGTAGGAACCAGCCCGACGTTTTCCCCAACCGTGAAATGCGGGAACAAACCGACCTCCTGGATCACGTACCCGATGTGGCGTTTCAGACGAATCGGATCCCACTCGGTTGTCGGACGCCCTTCCACCAGCACCCGCCCCCGCGTCGGAAAAAGCATTCCATTGGTCATTTTTAGAGCGGTGGTTTTTCCCGATCCGCTACGGCCCAGTAAAACCAATGTATCGCCCGCTTCCACGGTAAAGTTTACTTGAGAGAGAATCTGCCGGCCGCCCACCTCATAGGAAACATCGCAGAACTCGACCAGGGGCATGACCCGCATTATTCCACGTTAAGGGCCATCGCCGTTGCATCCTCCCCCACCCGGATGCCATCTAACCTGCTACCTTGGCAATGAGCGTGCAGTAGCCTGGGAAGGACGAACGTGCTGATTGCGCACAACCCGGTTGCGAATTCTGGCGAACTCTTGAAACGTTTTGCGGACGCGCGCGCCGTGTCAGATCGCCTCTTTGCTATTATCCGCCCCGAAGCGATGTACGAACGCCCTATCGCGGACCGCCACCGCATTGTGTTCTACCTCGGCCATCTGGAGGCCTTCGAAGGGAATTTATTCCGCGACACGGTCGGCCTGCCGTCCTTCCATCCGGGGTTCGACCGGCTCTTCGCCTTCGGCATCGATCCTGTAGGCGCCGCGCTTCCCAACGATCGCCCGGAAGACTGGCCGACGCTAGAAGAAATCCGCGATTACAACCAGCGCCTCCGCGCCCAGATCGACGCCCGCGCGATTACTGACGGTCACATCTTGAATGTTGCCATCGAGCACCGTCTGATGCACTGCGAAACGCTGGCATATATGCTGCACCGTTTGCCGCTGGAACAAAAATTGCGGCCCGCAACGAACTCCCTCCTACATTCCGCCGCGACGCCCATGCCGGCGGTGGTAGAGATCCCCTATGGCCCTGCGACGCTCGGACTCGCATCGAGCAGCGGAATTTTCGGCTGGGACAATGAGTTTGAGGCTCATACAGTCGTGGTCCCGTCGTTCACAATCGACAAGTACAAAATCACGAACGCGCAGTATCTTAAATTCATACAGGCCGGTGGCTACAAAAATCGCGAATGGTGGCCCGACGCCGATTGGGATTGGATAGCCGCGAACAATATTACCCATCCCGCATTCTGGCGCCCGAGCGGCGACGCTTGGCGGTATCGCGCGATGTTCGATGAAATTCCGTTGCCGCCCGACTGGCCGGTTTATGTGAGTCACGCCGAAGCGAGCGCCTATGCGCGGTGGGCAGGCAAACGGTTACCGACGGAAGCGCAATGGCAGCGAGCGGCGGAGAGGGCGCGGCCTACAGGCAATGTGGATTTCAAAAGTTGGGATCCCACTCCCGTCAACGCCTTCTCCGAAACCGGCAGCGCCTTCGGATCCGTTGAAATGATCGGCAATGGATGGGAATGGACCTCCACCGTCTTTGCTCCTTTCGCCGGGTTTGAGCCGTTTCCGTTCTATCCCGGCTACTCCGCCAATTTCTTCGACGGAAAGCATTACGTTATGAAGGGCGGATCGCCCCGTACGGCCGCTTGCATGTTGCGTCCGTCGTTCCGCAACTGGTTTCAACCTCACTATCCCTACGTGTACGCAGGTTTCCGCTGCGTGGACAGTTAGCCACTAATACTGCAAAAGACAGGACTCCCCGCATGATCGCTTCCACTGAACTCTCCATCTTTGAACAAAGCTTCGCGGCCGACGTCCAATTTGGGCTCACCAAGCCAGATCAAAAGGAACTCCCATCAAAATATCTTTACGACACCGTCGGATCGCGTTTATTCGACGTCATTACCGCGCTTCCAGAATATGGGCTGACGCGCGCCGAGGATCGTATCCTGCGGCGCCATGCCGCCGAAATCGTGGGACGTTTGCATACGCCGGTGACGGTCGCCGAACTGGGCAGCGGCAGCGGCCAGAAGACACGTGGACTCCTCGAAGCGCTATGCGTCCGCGATCCGACTTCCTACTACCCCATCGAGATCTCGCCCGCCGCGTTGGCTATGTGCAAGCGCGAAGTCGCGGACATCCAGGCCATCAGCATCCTCGGTCTGGAGCGCGATTACCTCGACGGCCTGGCGGAAGTGGCTGCGTCGCGCCGTCAGGCGAAGCCGCTACTGGTGTTGTTCCTGGGCAGCACCATCGGAAATTTCGATCCACCGGCGGCTGCGAACTTCCTTCAAGAAGTGCGCGGTTTACTGCAACCGGGTGACTCGCTGCTCCTGGGTACCGATCTGGCCAAGCCTGCTCCGGTGCTGCTCGCGGCTTATGACGATCCCATCGGCGTTACTGCAGCCTTCAACCTAAACCTGTTAGGCCGTATCAATCGTGAGCTCGACGGGCACTTCGATCTATCCGATTTTGAGCATCTCGCCCGTTTCGACAGCGCAGCGTGCCGCGTCGAAATGCATTTACGATCCAATCGCAGACAGCGAGTCGCGATCGAAAAGGCGGATCTGTCAGTGGTATTCGAAGAGGGTGAAACCATCTGGACCGAGAGCAGTCACAAATACACTCTTGCTGACGTCCTCCGTATGGCTCAATCGAGCGGCTTCCGCTGCGAAGGACAGTGGGTCGACACTGAGTGGCCCTTCGCGGAAAACCTTTGGATCGCCGAATAGCGCCGGCTACTGCGCGGCCATCCCCTTATAATTCCAGCGCACGACGCGGCGGCCGTTGTTGACCTCGCCAATGTAGATGTTGCCTTTGGAATCCGTAACCGCGCTGTGGATGTGGAAAAAGTCGCCAACGCCGTGGCCGCCATGGCCGCCGAAAAAGCCTAGGATCTCCAGCGTCTCGCGGTTCACGATATCCACTTTTTTGTTGCTTCCGTCCGGCACGTAGAAGAACTGCTGTTGTTGGTCAGGCGAAAAAGCGATATCGAACGCAGTGCCTTCCGCCCCGGAGGTTTTCCGCTCGATGTAGTTCTCCTTGAGGAACGTGCCGTCCAGCCGAAAAACTTGAATGCGATTGTTCACCCGGTCGCCCACATAAACCAGACCATCGTTGGAAATGCGAATACCGTGCACCAGATTGAACTGCGGCGAACCTTGTCCCTCGTAAACCCGCGTGCGAGGCACACTATCGTCAGGCTTCTTCCCATATGCGCCCCAATGGCGCTTATAAGCGCCAGTGTCTGCATCGAATACGATCACGCGGCGATTCCCGTAACCATCGGCGACGAATACCTCGCTGCCATGAACCGCCAGGCCCGCGGGGCGCCCCAGATTCTCAGTATCGTTGCTGCCGCCACTCTGGCCGTGGTGGCCGATCTGCAGCAGAAACTTTCCGACTTTCGTGAATTTCAGAATCTGCGCATCTTTATCGCCGTTGCCGGTAATCCACACGTTGTCTTTGGAATCGACGAAAATTCCGTGCTCGTTGTCGGGCCATTCGTAGCCTAGCGCAGCACCGGACTTGCTCGGACCGCCCCAGGCTTGCACCACATTGCCGGCCTGATCGAACTCAATCACGGCAGGCGCGGTAGCGCAGCAGTCGCCCTTGCCGGTCTCACCATAGCGGTCGTGTTCCTCTAAAGTGCGCGGCCGATGAAGCACCCAGATGTGGTCGTGCGAATCGACCGACGTGCCAGAGACCTGCCCCAGCATCCAGTTATTCGGAAGCGGCTTCGGCCACGAAGGGTCAGGCTCGAACTTGGGTGTTTGCGCTGCCGAGACGGCGATACTCAGCGCCAGGGAAACGCCGGCAAATGTGCAGCGCATATGGTCAGACAGCTATTTCTCGGGAGCGTCGCCGGGGGCGCCGGTTCCGGTGGATCCCAGGAACACTTTCCTGCCGTCTGCGAACGTCACATCGCGGCCGTTGGCTTTATTCGAACCATCCTTGGCCTGATATCCGTCGACCACGATTTCCATTCCCGCAGTCACCGAGTTTTTGTTGACGCCGCGGCGCAGCAGTGTATTGGGCGTGCCGCATTCCACCATCCAATTCGTCACTTTACCGTCTTTGTCCTTTACGTCGATGTGGATCCAGGCGTGCGGATTGATCCACTCCATCTTGGTAACGGTGCCTTGCAACTTCACGGGCGTTTTACCATCGAACTCCGCCGCGAACGCGTGATGCGCCCACACCGGAGCGGCCGCCAGCAGCGCCGCGCCCATCGCTAAACCGATCTTAGTTGTTGATCGCATGAACACTCCTTCTATTTCCCGCCGGCCTTGGCGGAGTTTCTTTCGTCCGCGCGCGCACCCTGCAGAATTCCCGTCATTCCGTAGTTACCTTCGTGACACGCGTACTCATAAACCCGGCTATCGGATTTCGACATGGTGACTTGCGCGGTCCAGGGTTTGGTCCAGGTCGCCGGATCATTCACAGTGTACTCATAAAGAATAGTATCCGGATCGGTGCGCGTGAAACGCTCGGTGAGTTGGAGACCTTCGCTGGATCCGCGGAACCTGGTCTTGCCGGTGAAATTCGTGGTCTCCACAACCAGTGTGTTGCCTTCCCAATGTCCGCGCGCATCGCCCAGCCATTGGCGCACGCTAGACGGCAGATGCGGGCGCCCGTCGAGCGGAATGATGCGCACGTCATGAATCATCTCCACCATAATCGCCACGTATCCCGGGCCCTGGAAGATCTGATAGTTGTTGTTATACGCACTCGGCATCATCGGAGGACCTGCTGTAGGCCACAGAATGCAGCGCTCGGTGAGGCTGCGATCCTCCGGCCCGTCCGCCGGATGCAGTCTCCGTTGCTCAGCCACGGCAGCCGCACGCCGCTCTCCGTCGGGCGTGAGCGCCGGGATCTTTCCGTCCGCGGGGTCGACGATCAAAGACGTCCGGAGGGTCTTCACTACGTGCGTACCGCGGTCCCACCAGGCTTCGTTATAGGCTAGACCCACATCGGTCGTAACATCGCTGCGGCGCCGGTCAACGTTGGCGTTTTCGACAATCCACTTCTCATACGCTGCTACTTCGGATGGAGCGAAGAACTCCTTCCCTGCAAGGTCGGCGGGCCGCTCCAATGGCGTGATGGTGGCGTTAGTCCAAACGCCTTCGAGATCCGGCTGTCCATCCGCTGTGCGCGGTGGCGTCCATGCTCTCTTGGCCGCGAGCCCCTGGGCGGAGGCGGAGACCGCGAGCGCAGTTGCGAGAACACAGGCGAACACGCACCGCAGCTTCATGGGGTCACTTGGCTCCCTTGACTTCGGCTTCCTGCTTGCGCGCTCCCCCGAGAATCCCCGGCACAGCATAGTTCCCCTCATGGCATGCGTATTCGTAAATCGGTCCAGCCGACTTAGCCATGGGAATCGAGGCAGTCCACGGCTTGGTAAAAGTCGCCGGATCCTCCACCGTGAATTCGTAAGTGAGCGTATTCGCGTCCGTGCGGGTGAATCGCTCTGTCAGTCGCATGTTCGCAGTGGCCCCGCGGAAGTGCGACTTGTCCGTGAAATTGCTGGTCTCCACCACCAGCGTATTGCCTTCCCAGTGTCCCCGCGAATCGCCCAGCCACTGCCGCACGCTGCCCGGCAGATGCGGACGCTTGTCTAAAGGAATGATCCGCACTTCATGGATCATCTCGATGGCAATGGCCACATAGCCCGGCGCTTGGAAAATCTGATAATTGCTGTTGTAAGGACCCGGCAGCATTGGCGGCCCCGCCGTCGCCCACAAGAGGCAGCGATCCGCTAGCGCAAGGTCTTCCGGCCCATCCGTCGGGTGCGCGCGCGCGTACTCGGCCGCTGCAGCCATGCGCTTCTGCCCTTCCTCGCTATAGGGGATCTTGCCATCGGCCGGGTCGATGATTAATGAAGTTCGCAGCGTGGGCACCACCTTGGACCCACGGTCAAACCACGCCTGATTGTAGGCGCCTGCGAGGTCCGACGCTGCATCCGTGCCGCGGCGATCCCGATTGTTCTGCTCTGCAGCCAGCTTTTCGTAAGCAGCAGCTTCCGCCGGCGTGAGGAAGGCCTTCGATGCCATGGCTGCCGGTCTCTCCAGCGGCGTAAGTGTGGCATTGTTCCAAACGCCTTGAATGTCTGGTTGCCCGTCAGCCGTGCGTGGCGGGGTATAGCTGGCAGGCTTGGGCGGCGGCGCAGCCCATCCCATGACCACCCAACACGCCGCGCACATCAAAATCGCCATGCAAAAACGCATTTTCAAGTAGCCTCCTATTAGTTCGCAGGCTTCTTGCGATACTGCCCGTACATTAATTCTTCCACGAATTCCACGCACTTGAATTCCATCAATTGCACGTTCTTCTCCAGGCGGCGGTAGACCGGCATGCTGATCTTCCACGGCTTGGTGAATACGTTCTTGTCCTCGATGGTGGCCTCATACATCAGTGTATCCGCACCGCGCAGCGTGTAGCGCTCGATCACATGCAACGCGTCGGAGTGAAAGTCGCCGGCGCGGTCGAACCAGCTCTGGTCATTGAATCCCGTAACGTCTACTACCAGCGTATCGCCTTCCCAATGACCCACCGACTGTCCCATCCAGCTATCCACCGGGGGCGGCCCCGGGTCTTGCATATAGATGGTGCGCGCCGCGTTCGCGTACTCGTAGCTGATTAGGATGAACTGCGGAGTCTGCACGATCTGAAACGGGAACGGCATATAGGTGGCGCGCGGTACGCCCGGCAGATAGCACTTCACTTCCGGGTCTAACTTTAAGCGGTTCGCAAAATTTGCTTTCTTGGTCGCGAGAGCTTCCGGCTTATACGGCATCTCCTCGCCTTCGACGACTCCTTGCCCTGGCGGCATCGCGCCGATTGCGCCTAGCGGAATCATTGGACCGGCCGCCGCCGCATGGCCCTGCAAGTCCCAGTTAGCTTCGGTAAGAACCTGCCAAATCCCATTGAGATTGGGCTTGCCGTCCGCGGTCCTGGGGCCTCTGGAGATTGTCGCCTGCGCCGCCGCCGGCAGCGCTGCCAGTAAGAGCAGGCTTACAGCTACCGCTGCAATTATCGAGTTCCTGAATGTCTGTCGCAAACCGACCCTCCCGGCACGCCGCGCGCTCTCGCCTTGGCAGCGAATTTGATGGTACATTCGAGCCATTTCGAAGTCAACCCGACGACACTGGAATGCTCGCGCGCGAACTGGATCGCGGCTTTTTGCCTAATTCGGCAGCCGGTATGCGATCAGCTCCCCTGGGAATCCGGGTCCACCGATCGAGATCACGATGTATTGCTTGCCATCCACCATGTATGTCATCGGCGAACCCGTCTGACCCGTTGGCATGTAGACTGCGCCGGCATCTTTGCCGGTCGCTTTGTCATAGGCGCGCAGCAACGCGCCTACTTTGCCCGACGCGTCAGTAAACGTTCCACGCTCGCCCGCAATCACTAAGGATTTGGTAGTCAAGACGCCCACCAGACCGCCGCGCCCGGTGCGCGGAATCGTCAAGCCCTTCAGCGCGGGACTATTTCGAACGTTATCGGGCGTCTCACCGTGAGCGACCGACCAGGCAATCTCGCCCTTGTCCATATTGATCGCGGCGATGGAACCATAAGGAGGCTTGAACAGCGGCAATCCTTGAACCGTCAACCCTCGGGCAAAGCCCCCCTCCCCGCCGCCCTCACGAGGTGTCCCCCCACCCGAAGCACCCGCTGGCCGTGCCACGCCGGCGATGTAGTTCATGTCGGACTGCCCTGGAGCCGGAGGCACCAGACCAAGCGAAGTTACGTTCGCCCAGGTGAATGTGTAGAGCATGTGCGTCTCCGGATCATAAGATCCGCCCGGCCATCCGGTTCCGCCCTGGCAGCACCCAAACACCAGCGTCCCCAACGGGCCCTCGGCTTTACTCACCACCGGCGGCGTAAAAATCGGTCCCATCTTATAACGCGATGCAACTTTGATCGCTTCCGCGCGCAGCTCGGGGGTGAAATCGATCAGCTCGTCAACGGACGTGCCCGTGCGCCCATACGCAGGGGGCTTAGTCGGCATGGGTTGGGTAGGCGAATATTTCTCACCCGGCACATCTCCTGCGGGCACCGGTATCTCCTCGATGGGCCAGATCGGCTTCCCCGTGGCGCGATCGAATACATACAGGATCGACTGTTTGGTGGGCTGGGCCACGGCTTTCACAGTGCGGCCATTGAGAGTGAAGTCGACCAGCATCGGCGCGCACGGAATATCCCAGTCCCAAATGCCGTGGTGAACCAGTTGGTAATGCCATTTCCGCTGGCCCGTCTTGAGGTCCACCGCAACGATGCTTTCGCCGAACAGACCATTACCGGGACGATGGCCGCCGTAATAGTCGCCCGTCGGCAATTCAACCGGTATGAATACCAGACCCATTTCCTCATCGACGCTCATCTGGCCCCACGAACCGGTGTTGCCGGTGTAGTCGGCCGAATCCTTCTCCCAGGTGTCGTAGCCGAATTCACCGGGCCTCGGGATGGTGTGGAAGATCCACAGGCGCTTGCCCGTCTTCACGTCGTACCCGCGCACGTAGCCCTTCACGTTGCTCTTGGTTTTCGGATTGCCACCCGCCAGATGCGCGGCGCCGATGATGATGGTGTTTCCGGCCACAACTGGAGCCGAGTGCAGCCCTACTTCGCCGGTGACGAGATCGATATTCTGGTCGTCTTCGAGTTTCAGATCCACTTCGCCGGCCGTACCGAACGAGGAAATTTTGTTACCGGTCTTGGCATCCAGCGCGATCAGGCGATAGCCCGGCGTGACATAGAGGATGCGCTGTTCGCGGCCATCGGTCCAGTAGGACAGGCCGCGGCCCGAAAGTCTTCTCGGCGCGTCCTCGCCGCGCAGCCCTTCGTTTTCGCCATGAACCCACAGCAATTCGCCAGTGGTCGCGTCGAGCGCAACCACGTCGCGCCGCGAGCCGGCCACCGAGTAAACCACCCCGCCCACCATGAGCGGCGTGGCTTCGAGGTTGTACTCAGGGCGCGGACCGAGATTGGTCGTGCTGAAACGCCAGGCGACTTGCAGCTTGTCGAAATTCGATGCATTGATTTGATCCAGCGGCGAGTAGCGCGTGTTCCCGAGGTCCCCTCCATAGGTCCGCCACTCTCCGTTCTTCGCACCAGTCTGTGCGCTCGCAGGAATAACCACCGACAACAGACCCGCACTGAGGACGCCCGTAAGCGCGCTACCACAGAATCTCGACATCAGATTTTCTCCATTCTTTACACGACGTGGTCCCGAGGGAACGTGGAACTCGATTTTGAGCGCTACCAGTCTATCTCAACTCAATCGCTTCAGGCTCCGTAGATTTCATCCACATAAACAAATCCGGGAGAGCCAGACTGCGCCCTCCCGGATTCCACTGCAATGTTCTTGCAGGCCTTGCCACCTGCCAAACTTCTATTTCTTCTGGGCGTAGGGTCCCACTTCAACTTTGCCCTGGGTATCCTTCAACGGCCCCAGTTCATCCCCCACACCCTTAGCGATTGCAGCCAGTTCGCTGCCGGCCTGGAAGCAAGTGAAGTCCGGACGATCGCGCCATGCGAACGGGCCGCACAGTCTCTTGCCAGCCGAAATCGCAGCGTCATGTACGGTATTGATCAAGCGTTCGTAATCCGGCGTTCCCTGCTTGTAGCCCGAGAAGTTGCCCAGATCGCCGCTGGCCGCGAATACCGCGGTCACGCCCGGTACTTTGGCGATCTTATAGGCGTCTTTCACGCCGTCTACGGTCTCGATCATCAGGATCAAAACGATGTTGTCGTTGGCAGTCTGCCGATAGCCGCCGGGGACGCTCCCCCACATTTGCGGATCAAAGCCGGTGCCGCCGCCGAGGCTGCGCTTGCCAAGCGGCGGGAAGAAGGTCCAGTCCCGCGCTTCAATGGCCTCTTGCTCCGAGCGGACGGTGGGTACGACAACCACAAGCGCGCCGGCGTCAACCGCGTGCTGAATTTCACGCTCGTTGGCGAAAGCTACGCGTGCGCCGGGTACCGCCTTTGCATGCGGGCAATGGCCCCACATCTTGGCAACTTGATCCCAATCGTGCGTGGAGTGCTGCATCTCAGTCCAGATGAAATCATAGCCGGCATTCGCCATCGCGCAATATGTGGTCCCGTCATTCGCGCTGAAAACCGTGCCACCGGTTACCTTACCGCCCGCCTTCATCTTGGCCATCACCGGATTCCAGATCTGAGAGCCGGCCGGAGCGCTGAAGTCCGGTCCGTACTTCCACGTCTTCTCATCCGGTATGCCAGTATTGACGGCGCCGGGGGGCGCCTTATGCATGGCATCGCTATCCTTGCCTGCGGGAGCTGCCAGCGGGAACTTCATCTGTCCTGCAGCGGCATTATTTGCGTAGGGATCGGCGGAGGCAGGTGGTGCGTTTTGGGCCTGGGCAGCCACCGCTCCTAAAGCAGCCGACAAGGCTACCGTATATAACAAGCGTTTCATTCTATTCTCCTTAACGTGCGGTGGGTTCGCTCGCGGAGATCGTGTCCCCTACAATCGCCTTAACCGCCGAATATCTCAATATGCAAGTCCATCTCGACCTGACTCGCAGCGGAAGCAGTCTACCAGAAAAAAGCGGACAGTGTCAACCCGGAAGACGCCAATGAAGGCCCTGCCAAATGGGCAGGTTGCGTTTACGAAAGGCCGATGAATAAACGAGAAAAGCGCCTCCTTGTGCTGCACGCGAGAGTTCGCGCTGCCGCGCCTTATTTGACCTCGACCAACTCCAGCGCTTCCCTGCTGGGACCCTCGATCATCACGGCACGGGTATCGCCCACCTTATATATCTTGGTCAGGAATTTAATGCGCTCGCTGCGAAGTTTGGTTACCCAGGCGTCCAGATCGGTAACGCTCAGCCCAATGTGATCGTAAAGCTGGCCGCGCGTAGGCGCCAAGGGCCGATTGTCCTGTTGCATGTGGAAGCTGAGCGAAATGTCGCTGAATATCACTCCACCGGGCATCCGCAACATGCCTTGGCGTTCAAGAGCGGGCCAGGAACGCTCGGGCATCGCGACGTGACAATTTGCAGCGGTATAGCCCGCGCGTTTGGAGGCTGTAGAGAGCGGGGCATTGAGGTGCTGGTGATACCATAGCTCCGCGCAGTACGGATCTTTTTGAAACATGTGGACGTGATTGAAGCGCTCGGCCGGCATATCCCCCTGATATTCGATGATGGCGCGATCCGGGGCTTCGAGGTACGCGAAGCCTGCCCCATGCGTGGGCTGGATTCCTTTCGCTATCGCTTCGGCAATTTCCGCCTTGGTTCGGCCCAGTGAACCATTGGCCCCCGCCCAGGTGTCGCTGCTCACGAAGACCGAGCCGCCTTCATCCGTTGTATAAAGCGGCAGCAGTTTCACGCCGCGTTGTTGGTACAGAGCCATGTTCTTATGCGCGTCGACAACATGCCATCCGAAGTGCCAGATCGCAGTCTGCGGCTGGGTAGGCGGCGGCGTCTTCACCTTGGTAAACAGCACCCAGACCGGGCCAGACTTGAGAGCCGGCGCTCCTGCGTAGGACGCTCTCGCGGTGCTGGGAAACTGGCGAGTGTAGAAATCGATGGCAGTGTCCGGATCCACCGAGTTGAGATGCAGATGATGAAAAGCGGGAGCGGGCAGCGTTTGTGCGCTACACAATGCCGCCAACGCCAATGGAAAACAGAAACGCATTCTCATGGGGCCTCCAATGGGCCTCGGGCTAAATCGGCCGGCACTTCAATACCGGCAACTCAATGCCGATGCCCTAGCTCTTGAGTGTGACGTGCAGTGTTTCGAGCAAATATTTTCGGTGGGAGTCCATGTCTTGTTCCACGGTTCCCTCGCCCGGCCGGGGAGCATCGAAATCGAGCGTAACCCACCCCGCGTATTTCTTCTCACGCAAGACGCGGAAGAAGGCCGGGAAATCCACGCCGCCGCTGCCCAGACGCTTGTAAAGGTTTACCCGGTTGTGCTCCTCTTCGCTGGGCGCCGGACCTTTCCATCCATGGCCGGCACTATATTTGGCCTCGCAATCCTTCAGGTGTATCGCAGCTAGGCGCGAATAATAATCGCGCAACGCCTTCACCGGATCGATCCCACCCAGGCTCGCGTGACCGGTATCCAGAATCAGGAACACATACCGGGAATCCGTCAGGTCCATCATTTTGTCGAGTTCCGGCTGGCGCTCCACCAGCGTCCAGCAGTGGGGATGAAACGCAAACTTGACGCCCGTTTCACCCATCGTCCGCTTTCCGATTTCGTTCAGAGTTCGAGCGACCGCTGCGGCGTTCTCATCGCTCAGATTCGCGCGCCCATCGCCGGGCCGCCGGCTAAGGTTTACCTTCAAGTGCTCGCAGCCAAAATGCGAGACGTAGCGGCACCTCGCGACGTTGCTCGCAATGGTCTCGGGAACTTTGGCGGGATCGAGATATTGCCCGCCGCTGCCTACCGTGCATAGCGCCAGGCCGGAAGCATCTAATACGTCCTTCAGCGCCGCGGGAGGCTTATCCAAATACTTCGCGATGTCCTCCTGGAACGGCTCCAATCCGTGGTAGCCGTAACGCGCCGCCATTTTGATGCCCGTCTCGGGATGCGGCGGCGTGTGACGAAATTCGTGGCCGCTCATCGCGTACCGCATTCGGTCCTGCGGCATGGCGTGCAAGGTCGACCCCGCGGCAAGGCCTGCTCCTAGAAACTCGCGCCGGTTGAGCATAATCACCCTCCTCCGTGAGGAAGTATACACTGGTTTAGATTGGCTGGCTCAGCACGGTTATTCTCAACGGCGCGCTTCACGATGCACAGATGCAGTGGCTCTCACCTCGCGGGATTTTCACAGGAGCCGATGAATGAAGGGAGAGGGGAACGTCCCTTCCGAAGAACGAGCGCTCCCTCTCCTAGGGGACACATCGGAGGAAGTGTCCACCTTGCTTGAAATTATAAGGTGTTTGGACGAAAACCGAAGGCTATCTAAAGGACAATTCGCACTAAATCGAGCCTTTATCATCCTGTACCCGCAAGTCCTGCCGAAGTGCGGGTGACGCCGTCAGAGCCGTCTTGTCAGGCCCGCGTCGAGGATGAGATCTCCAAATTCGGTAGCGTCTCTTCGAGAGTCGTTTTCAACAGCTGTGATAAACCCGAAGTTCCCATGGCGATTTCGACGATGTCAATTCCGGTGTGAAATCGGCGCTCCGCGGGGGTGTCGGACTCAGTACTCGATTCAGACCACAACTTATTGCGAGCGAATGACGGTTTCGACATAACGGGCCATTCTTCGGAATGGGCGATGAACCCGTACAATACGCTGTCAGCAATATCCACCCGGACCAGACTTCCCTCCGGGAGCGGGATCGGCAGAAAAACGCCGAGGCCGGATTGCGATATATCTTGAGCCTCTCCGGTAGCTGAAAGCTCAGGATTCGCGACTACCGTCACGCTAACTTGAAAGGCTACCGGAATGCGGTCATGAACTCTTCTGTCCCTCATATGAATCGTCTTCCTTCTGTATGATCGGCAGTTCGTTGAGAAGCTTTATAAATCGGCCTCACGTTTGCCTCCGCCGCTCACCAGGAAGGGTGGCAACTGGGGTATAACTACAAAGCTTCGGCAAATCTACGGTGAACCTTTAGCCAATACTCGGTGGTTCCCTTGAGGAAGGCCGCTTAAGAGACCTGGATCATCCCGGAACCATCATTTACTTTGCCATCGGTCCTCGTGCCCTGGAGAGGCTGGCACGATCTAGGAGTAAGGTAGACTGGATCTCGACCCGGAAATATAGATCAATCGACTAGATGTGGAAGGAGTTCTTTCATGCCACGAGCTATCCTTTCGGCTGCTTTGGCGTGCCTCGCTCTGGGGACCGCCACCCGCCCCGGCGCGGCACAGACATTTCCCTATGATCACCTTCATCTGAATGTTCCCGATCCGGCCGCCGCCGCCACTTGGTACGAAAAGTACTTCGGCGCGCGCCGACTCCCCGAAGGCCCCGACAGACTGATGTTCGGCAGCACACGCTTCCTATTCATGCGCAAGGCGGATGCGAAACCGAGCAGTGGGAGCGTGGTCGATCACCTGGGCTTCTCGTTCGCGGACCTTGACGCGAAGATGAAAGAATTCGAAGCGGCCGGGATCAAGGTCGTCGCGCCGATGCGCGACGTACCGGGGCTTTTTAAGCTGGCGTTCGTCGAAGACCCCTGGGGTACGCGTATTGAAGTGGTGCAAGATCCGGAACTGCTCGGGTTGCACCACATCCATATGCGCGCCCCAGACCCGGATGAGGCTTTCACTTGGCTGCTGGCGAAATTCGGCGGCGAGCGAACTAAGCTCAAAGGACGGATCGACGGCGTCAAGTACACTGCTGCCGGCTTCAGCAGCGTATGGATTCTGGTGCAGCGGGGTGACGCGGAGCCCAGTGAAGGTCACGCCATCGACCACATCGGCTTCCGCTCCACGGGACCACTTGGGAAGACTATCGACGGTCTCCGCGCCAAAGGCGTGACGGTGACCAGTGAACCGCGCCCGCTCGCAATGGCGAACGGTCCGGCAGTCAACTTTTCCTACGTGGCTGGGCCCGCCGGCGCGAGGATCGAGATCGTCGAGCGGCCCGGGCTGAAACCCGGCGAATAGGTCCCATGGGAGCGTCCCCCCACGCCGCCGATAGTCGAAAACGATCCGGGGAAGCGTGAATTGAGGCCGAGCCGAATAAATAATTAAGGTTGCCCAGGCGCGCTTACCTGATCTCATTATGGAAAACGAAGGCAGGGCAGGCAGAGTGGTCCTTCAATCCACATTAAAGTCATACGCGGACGTGTCTGTCGCGGTCGAGGAAGCCGGCGTATAGGCGTGTCTTCCGGCGAGCGAGCAGTCAAAGAGAGCTCGCTGAATCTCAGGGCGCTTGAACCCTGAGGCCTCAGTCAGAGTGATTATGGAAACCGAGCCGCTTATTACAGTTCCTACACCGGGTGATCCCATGGGCGGATAGAGCTGCCGAACATTTTCAATAATTAAAGAGGAATTCGAGCACTATTGGTCCATCGCACATCCGTAAAGGCGCGAAAATGCTTGGCCGCGCCGGATTATATCCGGCTGCTTGACTACTTCGCGAGTGCCGGAAGCGTAGTGAACGTCGGTTTGGGGGTGGTGCGTATGCCCACGACGCCGATCTGGCCGCCGGGCGGTGTATCGAACTCTAAGGTCCCACGAATGTTGATGGTCGCCGGGAACTGCTCGGACATCACAAACGAGTTGTGTCCGTTAGGGGACAAACCAATGGACCCCGAACCGATCTGCGCGCCGGTGTCGCTGCGAATGATTACCGGTATGGTAGTGGCCTGCGGCGAAGCATTGTTGATGGCTACACCGGTGACCACTCCCCCGGTGTTGTCGAATGCTAGTAGGTAGGCACTGGCTGCGCGATTCTCCAAAGGCACCGCAGCTTCCTGTCCATTCGAGTGCCGGAAAATAACGAAGCCGCTGACCGTACCGTCGGTGGTGAGTTGCATCGAACCGACTTGCACCGGATCAGTATCTGGTCCCGTGCTTTCAATCAACAGAGTCGCGTTGGCAGCGATCGTACGGTCGACGGCGAAAGCCGAGATGCTATTGCCGCCTTGCGGGAAGGTCAATGGAAGGGTCAAAGAATTTCCGTTATCTCCGTAGAAGCGGAGGTGAGCCTGCGCGGAGGTCTCCCCGGCGTTTATCAGTACGATGGTGGTCTTCCAGTGATTCCCGACCGCAATGTGGGCCGCTGATCCGCCGCTGTGGGTGACGTTTGCCAACACGGGAATGGTCGTGAGCGTGCCTGGAGGTGTGAAGCGGATACCTAGAGCGCTGATTTGGCCGCCTGCGGGCGTGAAGAACTCGATAGTACCCCGTTTGTTGGCAGTGACCGGATATCGAGTCACCATCACGAAGGAAATGTGGCCGTCAGCGGGGAGTGGGATGGCATCGGATCCAATCTTTACTCCCGTGTCGTCACGAATGATAACGTTCACATTCCCTGCCTGGGTGGAGACATTCGCCAGAGCCGTACCTACGGCTAGGCCGTTTGTGTTGTCAAAAGCAACGACATAGGACCGGGCGTTGCGGGTTTCGATCGGCACTACAGCCTCCTGGCCCTGTGGGATCAAGCGGAAAATGGCGAACCCACCGACCCCTCCAGTTGAATCCAGTTGCGCGGAGCCGACCTGCACGGGTCCGCTGGCAGGACCGCTACCGTCGATGACCAGCGAGGCGTTCGCGGCAATGGCCCGGTCGAGCGAAGACACCGAAGACCCGGGAGCTGACGATTGTTGTGGGAAGCTGAGTTGGACGGGCAGTGGACTCCCGCCGTTATCGAAGAGCTTGAGGCGTGCTTGCGCCGCAAACAAGCTGCTATTGACGAGAGTGAACATTGTAGTCCAGTTCTCAGCGGCGGCGATATGCGGCATGGAACCGGTGAAGTTCAAGCCAAAGATCGAGCCGGAAATCTGAAATGGCAAAGCGTTAGAAACCAGCCCATACACTTGATCGTCCGCCACATCCGCTTGATCGTCCCGAACTGTGATTTGAGCCGTGCCGCCAACCGCTAGATCTTGACTTTGAATAGAGGCCATCACTTGAGTTGAACTTATCCACTTAGTGCTGCGATCGGCGCCATTCCACTGGACCACCGTGCTGCGAGTGAGGTTCGTGCCACTGACTGTCAATGTAAAGCCAGCGCCTCCGGCGACCGAGCTCGAAGGATCCAGCGAAGTAATTGAAGGGGCCGTGGGGCCATGGCGGTCCAACTGAAACGTGCCAGAATTCCCGGGGCCGCCACTGGAGAGGGGAATCTGCCAAGTACCGGTGATTCGGCCGCTTGCCACCGAACCCGCGAAGGTCTGAAGAATATTGGCGTCACCGAGAAAGCTAGTGGCCTGGAAGAAGATCGCGGTGTCATTCAAAGAGCCCGAAAGCGGAGATGTCTGTGAAGGGCCGAGGTTCGAACCGCCCGTAAGCGAACCCGAGAGATTGGTGCCGCTTTGGATGAACGCTACCGAAAACGCCGTGCGAACACCAAAATTATTCTCGACCATCGCGCCGGTCCATTGTCCACTTACGTCGACTTGGCCGAAGAGGGATGCAGCGAAGAAGCCGGCGATGGCAGGCAAGGCAACTATCTTAGGTTTTCGCTCCACTACTCGCTCCACTCCTGGTTATAGTCAGCGACGTCATTCATCGCGCAACCAATAGATCGAGTGCTGTTGTTATCAATTGCAGGAACGATACCATGCGCTTCTAGGACGGCGCTACCTCTCCGGACAAAATTGATACTAGTACGTTTCAGGCTTTGACGCGCTTTGGCGAATCAAGCGGAACGGATAGTGAACCTCACGAAACGCCCTAACTTCCTGTGGCAGGCGGATTTACGGCTAATGAGTTAGGCGCGGATCGGAGTCGAACCGACGAACAAAGATTTTGCAGGCCGCGTGCAACCTTGGCACACGCCGATTTGAAAACGGTCGATGAAGTACAACCATCAGCATGAGGAATTATTGACGAGGCCGACCAGAAGTTCATCGCAACTCTGTGAGAGCCGCAGGTCATTACGACGGACGTGGTGCATTGAATCACCAGCCGAGGACCGGCAAAAATTGCCTGTTGACTCTCGGCAACATGCCGCGTGACTACTGGAGGAATACGGCAGGATAGCTCAGCCCTTGCCTTCCGAGATGTTGGTAGGCAGTACTCTCTCGCAGTGAAGGTGGAACCCGCTGATGGAGCGATTGAATGCTATTGGTTCTTTGAGGGATCTGGTTATTGGGAATCCGAACCGAACCACCGCTACGACTACAAACCACCACCCGTTATCACAACTCAGAATAGACGAGGCTTCACCGCGGAGTTGCCCACGATCACTCTGATAAACTCACTAACTCTGCGTAGCGGCGATCTCCCAGGAACGCGACGCGCGCCTGCGGCTCTATGGGTTGAAGGACACGGGTTCGAATGCTCGAACTCACGCTTGCCGTCGAGCCTCGTGAATCCGGCTGTTGCTATTACGCGCACAGCCCGAAAAGCGAGGAGCGCCGGCCGGGGTCTTGACCCGGGGCGGTGGATTAACGTTTCCCCTGGTGAAGCGGCGAATCCACTGCGCTGGGTTTTCAGAAAACCGACCCTGACGTGTGCTGCCCACAATCACTGAAATGGTCATCACGGTGTTCTTGCTCCCTATTAGCGTTCGGATCTTATGGCTCGGTCATGGCGTTAATTACCATGTCCCCATATGCAACACCATCCCGGTCTTAAACTGAAGTCCGTGAGCAGTCGAGTATCCATTTAGATCATTGTTCCAGGAGCGCAGATATTCGATCTCAAAGGCTCGAAAGGCCAAGGCCCGATTGAAGTTTAGATCCAACCCTATGCCAGCCGACAACGCTAGTCCGTCACGCTCGAACTGTTGGCGCGGCGAACTAGTCTCGTCGGGTAGCGTGCGGCCCTGCGAATTGGGAAGCACGAGTTCCTGCGTCAACTTGTTTCCGCCCAAAAGCACCTGTAGGTAAGGAATCCACCGCCCGCTTACCTGCGGGGTCCAGCGCGGCCCTGTCATATAGGTAAGAGAGTCTCCGGTAAGGCTGTTGTTTCCTAGGCCTGACATCTTGCAACCATTGATATCCAACACCATCTGCCACTTCGGTGTCACTCGAAAGGCGGCCGCTGCTCCACCGCCGACGCAGATTCCGCTGTGGCTCGCGAACATGTAGGAATTGGCTGCAAACTCGAACGGTGCCACTCCGAGCGCACGTTCAATCGGATCTAGTTGATTGTGCGGCCGCCGCTCTATGGCCGCATCATCACCTTCGCGATCGCGTGGACGGTTCCACGGCCAGTTCCCGCTGATGATGTTTGCCAAGCTACGGCTTGGATTCGCCCCGCCGCGTACCAACGCGCGGACGGTTCGATTTTGGGTCCTCCGTTCTACGAAGCGAACCAAATACCGGTCGAGCGCATCTTCCGCGATCATCCAACCTAGACCAATCGCTGGCGTGACCACATGGTCCACAAGGCCTTCCTGGGGCCATGACGCCTGTATGTTGCCAATGGACGCCTCGCTGATAGGGCCTATTTCCATCTGTTCACTGTAAGCCCATGCGAACGCCCCTGCGCGTAACCGGCTCTTCCAATACTCGCGGTTTTTGCCAAACTCAACGTCACGGTAGCGCGGGTCGTTAAGCGTCCAGAGGTAGCCCGAAACGGCGCCCTGCATTGGATGGCCAACATAGTTGACATAAAACGGATCGCCGTCGGCCCAGCCGTGCAAAGCACCTACCGAATCGATATAGCCGTGAAAGAAAGGGCGGTGCGGATGTCGAGTCTCTTCCTCCGTCGCGTAGCGGAAGCCATGTTCAAGCAAAAGGAGCCGAAAGGATTGACGGATGAGACGCTGCCATCGAACTCCCTCCGGATTCGCATCCTCAACCGGCGAAACCGGCGTGACCGGAAGAAGTGGAACTTTTGTGACATCGGTTGGGTCGGAACCCGAACCTTGCTGTGCATCCGCGCGCATACCGAACAACAGGATCGTGAGCAGAATCCAAGCCGCAGCCTGACGCCATTTCGTGGCGCGGACATAATTTTGACGAAGCCCAAGAAACCGAGGGCTCAGTGGAGCGGAAAACAACCGCCAAACCATCCTCGGTTTTTACAGCAGGAAAATGGCCAAACGATCCACCGGAACAGGTGGAATGTGAATGCATGCGTAGAAAAGACCTAATCCGCCTGCCAGACTGCCTTTCCCGACGACTGGCACCTTCCTCAAATCGGGCAACGTCACCCCGAAGTTAGTTACTCTGCCCTGGCTTAGACGGGACTCCCCGAAGTCACCCGGCACGATTGCCGCCGCGACTTCGTGCGATTATTCAAATTAAGCACAAATGAGGGACTTCAGAACCTGCGAATTTTGCGACGTCACATTCAACGCCCACACGGCAGCCACTGAGCCTCACCGGTGCGAACCGACGGCCCTGGTTACTCGAATCGTCGCGCTCAAAATGCGTTGAAGTCGGAGCGAAAACGATCGCAACCAAAGCAGGGCTGTGGCCATACGGCCGATTGCGCGGTTCACAATTCTCCAGAGATCCTAATCGAGCCGTGTGATTGCGGCGCAGTGCCCGGGCATCTCGCCGCAGCGATTGAAGGCCCGGTCAATGGCGAAGCTCAAAATTGACCAGAATCGATTCCCGAAGCGCTTCGGGGACCCAGAACCTGCCAGATTTCGCGGGGTTATTCGCACCTGAGTGCAGCCATCGAATCCACGCGTGCGGCCCGCCGCGACGGTACCCAGGGCGCGACGGCGGCTGTCAGCGCCAGCGCCGCAATTGCAGCAATCAGGGACGTAGGGTCTTCCGGTGTGACGCCGAACAAGAGTCTCTTCACCAACCGCATGATCGCCATCGAGCACGCCGCGCCCACCACCACGCCGATCCCCGTCCATACTCCGACGTAAGTCTGAATTTGCAACGCGATATCCTTCGGGCGCGCACCCAACGCTATGCGGACGCCAATTTCTTGAGTCTGCATGCCAGTAACACTCCAACCCAGGCGAATAGAACGATCAGCGTGGCAACGAATTTTGGTTGTTCGCGCAACCGCCCGACTCGTTCATCCATTGCTTCGATCGTCACCGGCAGCGACGGGTCCATTTGCCCAACCTCTTCCTTGATCCAGCGCGACAGAGGGGCTGGTGCCAGTGATGTCCGAAACAGCGCCACGGTCGCCCTCGGTAGCGCCCTGTTGTCCATCCGTAGGCGGTAGTACTCCGGCTCGGTCGCGGTCAACCCGCTGTTGCGCGTGCCAGCGGCGACACCTACGATCGGACACCACAGGCCGTCGCCGTCCAGACGGACGTGGTGCATTGAATCACCAGCCGAGGACCGGCAAAAATTGCCTGTTGATTCTCGGCAACTCTGGTTGAAATCCCGACGTCCTTAAAGTATCCTGATTTCCTCTCGGAGGGTTTCCCAATGGACCAGTGCGTTTATTGTGGTGCAGACACCGAACTTTATATGAACGGGATTCCAGTCTGCGTTAAGTGTGCCAACAGCGGGACTTCTAGAAAGTCACCGCCGCCACCAAGTCACGAGCCACCACCGCAGCCTGACTCGAATTAGAGGGCGGCGTTGTTGAAGACTTAGTTCTGTATCTGGCATCAGTCCGTCGCTTATTTCCGCGTCTCTCTAGTTCCCCATAACCCGCGCGTTGTTCGCCAGCATGTGTTTTTGGCCGTTGTCAATTCGTCTGCGAGTCTCGTCACACACTCGGGGAAGGTGAGTTTGCGGCCGTGAAGTGGTCAAGGATATCGCGAGGGTTCGTATGTACGTCTCCAGCGGGTCTTGCATAGGGCTGGCTGACCGCAGGCTGTTTTCTCAAAGTCTGGTGGCACCCGATAAGACCCGATTCGCGTGCGTTGAGGCCCCATTCTCATGAACCGGAAGAACCTTCGTAAACCTGCTGCTGAAGGCCACTTAGACGGGTACGATGTTGGAGGCGCGGATCGGAGTCGAACCGACTTATAGACTTAGTATATGAAAGCCAAAACCTTCGTCGCCTACTACCGAGTCTCTACTGACAAGCAGGGAACCTCAGGTCTCGGCCTGGAAGCGCAGCGAGCCGCCGTCAACGGATTCATAGGCCCATCAGACAAGCTGATCACCGAATACAAGGAAGTTGAATCGGGCAAGAGGCACGACAACCGGCCACAGCTATTGGCCGCGCTGGCCGAGTGCCGGAAGCGCAAGGCCACGCTCGTAATCGCCAAGCTGGATCGCCTCAGCCGCAACGTGAAGTTCATCAGCACGCTTATGGACGGCGACGTGGATCTGGTCTGCTGCGACATGCCGCAGGCCACCCGACTCACGCTTCACATCATGGCGGCGATGGCGGAGCACGAACGAGAGATGATCAGCACGCGTACCAAGGCTGCTCTGGCTGCGGCAAAGGCGAGAGGCGTCAAACTCGGCAATCCCAGACTAGCCAAGGCAAGAAAGATTGCCCGAACATCTCACTTCACGTATCGCCCGCCCGCCGACGTGATGAACCTGTTGAAGGACTGGCGTCGCCAGGGAGCGAGCTATCACTCCTGCGCGGCGAAGCTGAACGCGCTGGGCATCAAGGCCGCGCGCAAGCAGTCTTGGTACGGCAGCAGCGTGCGCAACGTTCTTCTTCACTGAGCCTGAATTAGCAACGGGACGTTGGCAGGTCCCGCCACCGGCCCACGGACGACGCCAGAGCCTCCGACCCATGAGAGCGGTCAACTCTATAGTGCCAGACTTCTGGGAATAATCTCCGACTTGGTAAGAATAGGAGTATACTTCGAACCGTGGAAGCCTACGAGTTCGAAACTACCCAGATTGTAAATCGCTTCCTTCGGCATCGAATAGAGCTCCCCGAATGCATCACCGAACTGGACGCCGCCCTTGCTCGTTTCACTCCTAGAATGACCAACGAACAAGTCGGTCGCCTTCGCATCATAGTGCTCGCCAACAATGAAATCGTCATGAAGGAAATGGAACGGCGAAGCGCGGACCGACTACTCAGTACCTTGATCAACCCTCGACGTCTTCCGCTGAATGCGAACCTTTCCGGGCCGGAAGGGACGGACACCGCTCCTTGGCGTAGTTGATCAGGAATAGCGTGTCCTTTGGAGCGAATAGAAAATCGATCTTCTCGATGATTTCTGGCAACACGTCCGGGTAGGCGCAATCGCCGCCCTGGCGACACCTCTCTTCAATCGCCCGGGCAATCACGCGCTCTTTATCATTGCTCGGTTCCATCGGAATGAGAAGCGCCCGCCATTCATGTAACGGGCGCTGCCCTATTTGGCAAGCACTCGGAGGAAGATACTCGCCAAGCTGGGGTCAATACTATCAGATCAGGAACCAAGGCGTGCTGCATACGGAAGAATGTCGAACAGTCCCGCATTTTTAACGAAGGGGAAATCCGCGACTGCGTCATCTCCGGCCAGTCATTGTTACCGTCGAATGACATATAGTGTTCTTAATATGGTGATCACTCGTGGCAGGTGAACGCAGAGAAGCTCTCGTCTCACAAGTCTTACGACGCGAGCGCGAGCATCAAATTGTAGGCGTCCTTAATCGCTATGGATTTTCAGAACCAGACTTTGACGTCCAACCCGCATTTAAACTGGTCCATAAACTGACCGAGGAATCCTTTGATTTTCAGTATGCGCTATCGCACGATGGAGCCTTTGTCGTTCACTACTCTAGGCCCGGCACTCTTGGCTTTAGTAGCACCGCCGCTATTGGTTTCGTTCAGGCAATTGAACACCTTAATCAATGGTGCGCCCAACTCCGTGATTATCTAAAACGCATCGCCGCGACCAGTAATTTGCCAGACTTGTTCGTTTCCGCTTCCAGCAAGGATTCGGCGATGCAGGCACTAGCGCTCGAAGAATCCGTGGAGAACAGCCCCTTCTCCACCGGAGAGCGCGGACTGATCGTGTTGAATTTGGAATTGCTCGCGGACCATATAAAAAAGGACCGCGAGTTGACCACGGAGCAATTTCAAATTCTTGATCGCCAAATGAAATACCTGACGGAAGCGAGCGCTCGCCTCGGTAGAAAGGACTGGCTCAATATCTTTTTCAATATTCTAGTGAGTTTCGCCATTGCTGGCGTTTTTGCACCGGACCGCGTCAACGAGATGATTAGGTACGGAGCAGCGCTTTTCCAATTCCTTTTGAATCCCAGTCCCTTATTGCCGTAAGTCCCCCGGCGGGACAGGTCAAGAGAACACCTAGAACCCCCTGAGCGCCGCACATGCAAAAGAGAATACTGATCAACAATCAACCAGTAATCCTCTCGGTCCTCGGTGCACCGCTCGAACCGCTTTTCGAGCGTTTCTACACCGACTATTTCAACCAGAGGCCCCTTCCGTGGGGCGAGCTCGCGGTCGCGGCGCGCGAATATTTTGATCAGCATGCCACGTCGTTCGGCGCGCACAACGACTACTTCAATAATTTCATCTCGCTGTGGCACCTGATGATGGCTGCGCAACTCTACGTTGACGGTGAACACCTGTGGGAACAAGCGCTCCAACCGGCGCTAGCATGGGAGCAGGCTACTGGTCAGCGACTCCACAAGGGCACGCCATATTACTTCTGGGCAATGAACGTCATCATGCGGCGTGACATGGACCGCGGATACCTCCTCGCCCACAAGGCGTTTCAAGAAGATGTGGACAGCTCAGGACAACCGAATCCCGACACGCCCGGGTACGCTTTCGTCAGTCTGGACCCAGACAAGCCGGACAACGCCTTCAGATCTTGGGTCGTTTACCAGGCACAATACCTGCAGCAACGACTCAACGGTTACAACACGACCCACGGTAAGAACCTGACGCTCCCAGACGTAAGGCAGAAGTTCCTGATGAACCCGCCGACGACGGATACGCTTTTCCTGTTCACGTACACGCTCGCCCGACTGATGAACATCACGGAATCGCCAGAACACACGAGAACCAACGCGTTCGCAGGTCAACTCGAAATCAATATCCTCTTCGATATCACCCTGGTCATCGACGCAGCCGCAAAAAAGAAGGACAACCAGCGGTACTTCATTGATCACGCTGCCTATATCCTTGCAGGAGCTGGGCACCCGCTCACGGCTCAACCGGAACTTGGACAAATCAACGGATTATTCGTGAATGACTTCGATGGCACGCTCCTCGCCTCACTCGACGGGACACTGCGGATACCCGGTAAGGCACTCGACCGACTCCAATGCGACGTCGCCCTCGCCTACGGCATCCGCAACCACGCCGCACATAACACGGATACCGCACCAACCATCTGGAATCGTTTCGATGAAGTACAACAAGCCCTGTTCCGCGTGCTGTTCGTTACCATTGAGCACCTTTACTAAACCGCCCGGAGAGGTCCTCAATCACGCCTCTCCGGGCAATCCTCCTCACTCCTAGGCCGCCGCTTCCTTTTCCCTTTTCGACCACTTTTCACGCTGCCGCGCGAACCAGAGGTCCGCTTCCCCCTGCAATTCGTCAAGAGTGCCGTCAGCGAATCCGTACATCCAGACGATCTCCTCCGCTATTTCTCGCGGAGTGTCGCCCAGGGAACAACAACCGTGGTCTTCTTGCTCGCCGCGCGGCCATTCTCCCTTCTCCCATTGTTCGTAGGCCCACTTATTTGAGCCTTCCGACGGCGTCAAGAGATGCTGCTCCAGGTCGCAATTAGGTATGGGAACCCGAAGCCTGTATCGCCCGTCTTGCTCTAGCTCGCACGTAGTGCCGGGTAAATACCGCGTCACTCTCGCGGTGATCTCATCCATCATGTTCTTGTCAATCATGTTGATTTCCTCTTTCGTTTTGTTTTGAATGTGAAGGGCGCGAATTTTTTTGTCCGCGCCCGATTGGTTGTCGCTTTAAGCCGCCGCCGCCAGCACCGGTCGCTTCTGGCTCAGAAACTCTCGGTGCTTACGCGGCATCTCTTTGATCGCGGCGATGATCTCTTTCGCAACTTCTTGCGGAGTCTCCCCCGCAATTTCCTGGAGGTACATAAACGAGGTCTTGCCGTCGTATCGACATTCCAAAATGAGTTTGCCGAGGTACGCGAAGCAGAATTCAAATCGGAATTCCTCTTCTTTTCTCGTTCCCGGAATGCGGATTGACGATTGTCGGCGCCGAGTGCGCGGGAACAACTTGGCCAGTATTTCCGCGATTTCTCCGAGCGTGACCTCGTCGAATTTCAATTTATCCGCCGCCGCGACGGCAGAATTGCCTGCCCCCGGCGCCCCGCTCACGCCGCCACCTCTTGGCACAGCACCTTTCCGCACTCCGAGCATGGAGTCGTAAGCAGGCGACGAAGTTCGAGCAAGTTTCGCTCCTTCTCATCAAAGGTTCGAATAAGCCCGGCGACAGTTCTCAGGTCGCCAGGTTCGGTGAAGTGCTTTTCCCTCTTACGCCAGTACGCCTTCCGACTTCTGCATCCAATCAGTTCATCGTCTATGCCTTCGAGCGTAGCCAGTTTGTTGGTAGGAGCCGCTGGTTTGGCGGCGTTGTTTGAGTTTGCGAGTGTTGCTGAAGTGTGGTGCATTTTGTCTGACCTTCCTTTCACCCCCAACTTAAAGGCGAGTGCCAAGTCAGACAACGTGGAAGGCGCGACCCAGGCCATCTTCACCCCGAAACAACTTCGGGTACCAGTGACGGCGTCTCTCTCAACTGACGCGTCGGCTTGGAGTTAACGATGCAGTTCTATCGGTGTCTCACTGCGCGAGCCTATTGAGACGGTAGGCGGTAGCTCGGCTTACGCCCAACTTGACAGCGAGTTTTTCGGTCAAACGCACATCTCCGCCGTGAACTTTCAGGAGCGCCGCCTTGGCTTTCTTGAATTCGTCGACCGTGATCTTCGGCGCGCTTCCGAATCGGGGCTTTTCTCCTGACGCTTCGGCGTCACGGCGCGCTCGTCTCACTCCCTTGAGGGCGCTGATCTGATGCTGAACGCTCTCGAATCTCTGCACCGCGGCCAACGTCGCGAGGATCGCGTGGCGATCATAATACCAATGACTGTCGAACTTCTTGTCATCGTGACTTCTCCAGTCGACGCAGAATGACGTGAGGGGTTGCAGGATAGAGTGGATCTCTCCCACGTTCCTGGCGGGCAGGTGATCGAGACTCCAGAACAACAGCATGTCGAACTTGCGACGTTCCACGTCTACGGCGGCTACCAGCACCTGGTCGAAGGCCTCACGGCTGTCGCTTCCGTCCGTGTATTCCTCGGCGATTTCCCAATCGTACTTTCGGCAATACGCCCGGAGTTTCTTGAGTTGTCGTTCAACCTCTAGCGGCCCACGGATCGCGGACGCTCGGGCGTAGATGGCTACTCGCTTCACTGACACGCCCGATCATCGGCAGTCCCGGGCCACGACTTCAGGCCCGTCAACCCCGCGTATAATCAATTGGATATGAACGTCGACTGGAGCGCCGTGTCAATCGTGGTCGCCACGGTCATGGGTCCGATCCTGGCCGTTCAGGCTCAGAAGTACCTTGAGCGTCATCGGGATCAGAAGCGAGTGAAGGATTCCATCTTTCGAATTCTCATGGCGACTAGAGCCAATCGACTCGCGGCAGAACACGTTCAGGCGCTCAATGGCATCGAACTCGCGTTCTACGGCGGCGGTGAGAAAGAGAAGAAGGTTCGAGAAGCGTGGAAGGCGTATCACGATCATCTGAACGACAGGTCGTATCGGCCTGATCGGATTCCCGAGTGGAACACGCGGATAGTAGACCTGTTTATTGACCTTCTGCATGACATGGCCGTTTGCCTTGGGTACGACTTCGACAAGACTCACATCAGAAACAGTTGGTACGCGCCAGAGGCGCATGGGGAAATTGAACAGCAGTGGAACGAGATTCGAGGGGCGCTGGCCGACATTCTAGTTGGTAAACGATTTTTCCCGATAGTGGGATTCGCAGCTTCAGACGAAGAGGCAAAGCAAACCGCCGAAATGCGCCGACTACTGATCGAGTGGCTGAAGACTAACACCCCGCTTCCGCGTCCCGTCGCTCACCAGTCAGTATCCGGCGAGCCGAGAGTCACCCCTGTCTTGGCTTCCCCTGGGGACCAACAACCTCTCATCTCGGACAAATGATCTGAAAATATGGCCGTCCGCCGGACCCTCGTGGTAAAATTGTGTCATCAGGTGACTCGGGCGAGTTCAGATCCGAGCCGACGCGCAACGCCTGTCAAATCGCCCTAACGGGGGCGGTCGTCTTCCTTCCTCACGGAGCCCGTCAAGGGGTTTCCGTGCCCGACAACATCTTAGGACTTCTCACCGAAGCCCAAGTCGCGTCCGAGCTTCACGTTAAAATCCACACTCTTCGCTGCTGGCGTTCGGCGGGCCGAGGGCCTGCGTACGCGAAGCTGGGCCGCAGGATAGTATATCCGCAAGCCCTGCTGCATCAGTGGGTTGCAAGTCAAACAATTACAGGAGATCAAAATGGCAAAGATGAAAGACCCACCCGGACTACGGCAGCGGAGCGGCAACTGGCACTACCGAATCAGGTACAAAAGAAACGAGTGGACCGCCGACACCGGACTGGCGGCTACTCCACGAAACGTCAGCGCCGCCTTGGGCAAGTTGGAAGAGGCGAGGAAGGCGATCATCAACGGACAAGCTGACAGGCTCTCGATCAAAGTCAAAAAGTTTGAAGAAGCCGCCGACGAATTCTTGCGCTGGGCAGAAGGCGAGTACAGGGAGCACCCCAACACGGCGAAACGTCTCAGGACCAGCTTCGCCTCGCTGAAGGCTTTCTTCGGCACCGACCCCGTGAACTCCATCACGCCGAACTCGGTGGAGAAATACAAAACCTTTCGTCGGACGGAGGACAAGGTCCAGGAAGTCACGATCAGGCACGACCTTCACGCCCTGTCGCCTTTCTTCGAGTACGCAAAGAACGCCAACTGGTGTCGAGAGAACCCGGTCAAGCAGGTCAAGATACCCAGCGGCAAAGACGCCCTGAGAGATCACGTCGTCACGCCGGAGGAGGAACTTGCGTACTTCTCGGCGGCCAGGTCAGGGTTCGAGCTAGAGAAGAAGGGCAAGACCTCCAAGCGCGGCCCGTTCCCGGCGCTCCATGACGTGGCTCGAATAATCCTGGACCAGGGTATGCGTCCTGAGGAAGTTATGAGCCTGCGCGTCGAGCACGTCGATTTCGACAAGGGCAAGCTGCACGTCGTTCGGGGCAAATCAAAGTCCGCGCGTCGAACCCTCACGATGACTCCGGCGGTCAAGTTCATCTTGGCTAAACGGACGGAAGGCCGCGCGGAGGGTTGGGTGTTTCGTGGCAAGAAGGCCGGGGAGCATCTGACGAAACTCAACAACGCGCACGACGCGGTGATCGAGAAGATCGGCGCTTCATTCGTGTTGTACGAGTTCAGGCACACTTACGCCACTCGCTTCTACGAGGCGACCGGCGATCTCGTGGCCCTGGCTCGGAACCTAGGACACGCCGACTTGAGAACCGTCATGAAGTACAACCATCCGCAAGAGGCGTTCCTGGCGAAGGCCGACGAGAAGTTCATCGCCACTCTGGGAGAGCCGCAGGTCATCACGACGGACGTCGTGCATTGAATCCGGAGCCGAGCACCGGCAAAAATTGCCTTAGATTCTTGCGCCGATCCCGGCAACTCTTGTTGGAATTCTCGCGTCTTTTAGGTATCCTGATTTCCCCAGGCCGTGGCGTTGCCCGTGGCCTGTCGCTAGTTGGCCCGCTGTGCGCCCAAGGCAAGATCGGAGTGCGATTCCAGTGGATCAGTGCGTATACTGCGGCTCAGAAACGCAGCTTTACATCAACAGTATCCCAGTTTGCGTTAGGTGCGCCAATGAGGGGGCTAGGAAATCACCACCGCCGCCGCCGACTCATGAGCCGCCACCCCAGCCGGACTCGAATTAGGGGGCGGATGTTCCTGATGCCTTAGTTCTGTATCTGGCATCAGTTCGTTGCTTATTTCCGCGCCTCTCTAGTTCTCCCATAACTCGCGCGTTGTTCACCAACATAGCGTCGGCAAGATCCGGCATGCGCCGCGAGTCTAAGTCTTTTTTGGCCGCTGTTAGTTCGTCTGCGAGTCTCGTCACGCACTGGGGGAAGGTGACTTTGTGGCCCGTGAACTGGTCAACGATCTCGCGAGCGTTGCGCTTGTACGTCTCCAGTGGGTCTTGCATAAGGGCTGGCTAGAGTATACGCCCATTCCGACCCCCCAGGCTGCTTTCCTAAGAGGGTAGGTCTGGCACTCACCAGCGATCTCGTCCCACATCCGTCCCACTTCGAGATGAATTCAGGTCCTTTTTCATGAACCGGGATGAATCGAGATGAACCTTCGTGAACCTCGCAACCTGCTGGTTGAAGGCTACTTAGACCGCAAGTTGTTGGAGGCGCGGATCGGAGTCGAACCGACGAATAAAGGTTTTGCAGACCTCTGCCTTACCACTTGGCTACCGCGCCCTGCGTGCTTCGTACCTATCCCACAGATACCGTGCCTGGACCGGCAATGTCAACCTGCGCTAGGGGAACCTTCTAGATAATGTTGCATCCGCGCGCCAACGGCGCGTTCAGCCGGCGTCACTCCGCGCGTTCTTCGCCACGTTTGCTAAACTGTTCGCTTATGCCTCGCTTTGCCGCCAATCTCAGCTTTCAGTTCCAGGACGTCCCGTTCCTCGACCGTTTTGCCGCCGCTGCCGCCGCTGGCTACCGCGCCGTCGAGTTCATGTTCCCCTACGAACATCCGCCGGAAGTCGTCGCGGATCGTCTCAAAGCCTCGAATCTCGAAAATGTTCTGATCAATATGCCGCCGGGAGATTGGGCCGCCGGTGAGCGCGGCATCGCCTGCATCCCCGGACGCGAAGAGGAATTCCGCAAGGGCGTCGCTACCGCAATCACATACGCCCGCGCGCTGAAAACCCCGCGGGTACACGCCATGGCGGGGTTGGTCCCGGCCGGTTCAACCCGCGCCGCCTGCAGGGACACTTATATCGCCAATCTGCGCTACGCCGCCGAGCAACTCGCCGCCGTAAATATTATCTTGGTGATCGAACCCATCAATACCCGCGACATTCCCGGATTCTTCCTCAACACGCAAGCCGAAGCAGCTGAATTCTGCGCCGCCGTCGGACCTAACCTCAGAATGCAGATGGACTGTTATCACATCCAGGTTACTGAGGGCGACATCACCACCAAGCTGAAGAAATATGCCGATCTCTGCGAGCACATCCAGATCGCCGGCGTGCCCGAGCGTAACGAGCCCGATACCGGCGAGGTCAACTACACATACTTGTTCAGGGTCCTCGACGACCTTGGCTACAAAGGCTGGATCGGTTGCGAATATCGTCCCGCCGGGAAAACCGTGGACGGTCTCGGCTGGTTCAAACCCTGGGCTGCGAAGTAGGAGCGCCTGCGGCGCGGTAGGTGAGCCCGCGTCTAACGCTGTCGCGTAGCCGCGGGAGGAGCGCTTCCTTCTTCGCCTCCGCGAAAAGGAGCGGCTCTCCGTTGCGCTTGCCGCCTCTGCAGTTCCTGCCACTGGTCACTAGTAAGAATGGTGCGCAGCCGCAATGTCATCTGCGAAAGCGTGCGCGTTAGTTCGCCGCGCGCGGTGGCCAGATGGTCGATCGCTTCGTTGGCTTTGCGCTGGTCGACCGGGCTCTCGCCCAGAGCAATTCCCAAATCGCTATCGGCGCGCTGCACTGCTTCCCGCAGATCCAGCAAATGGCCGCGATACTCGCGGACTGTGCCGCGAATGTCTTTGCGCTGGGCTTCGGTCAGATCCAGGTTCTGAACGATCGGGCTGTTCCACCACGCGCCTTCCCACAGCGCCGGACCGCGGCGCACGCCTGGCCGCGCGGGCTGCGCCAGCAGCACCGCCGGAAACACCACAGCCGCCCAAAGCCAGCTCCGCATCCGGATCACTGCTCCTCGAACAAGCCACGCGCGGGGGTCGCAGCCGCCGGTTCTACTACTTGCTCCATGGAATAAATATCGCCGAATAATTGGGCATCGCTGATTTCCGCAGGCTGGTTCGCAGGATGCGGCGGGGAAGTTGGGTG
>JADMIO012757437.1_pt1:0-2500 | contig 36693 bp, 29 predicted proteins | sample 8958161 | NCBI WGS metagenome assembly JADMIO01 (sample SAMN16585339, study PRJNA669376) | soil metagenome | isolation source: Crop rotation soil | place: USA: Cullars Rotation, Alabama | collected 2011
GCGACAACTTGTCCACGTGGAATTCTAAGCTTAGGATCCCAATGTGCTGGAAAGGGATTTTCCGCTTGTCCTTCTGATGCAGTAGAAAAAGTGAAAAATATTGTAAATCTTGTTTTAGAAAAAAAGGGTGGCGATGCCTGCGTAAGAGAATTTATTGACCAATACCTGCTATGAATAAAAAACTTCTGATGATGGCCGGTATTTCAGGCGCATTTTGCGTAACCTTAGGTGCTATGGGTGCGCACGCATTAAAAAATATTTTACCTGCTGAAAATCTCCAGACTTACGAAACCGCTGTAAAATATCAGTTCTATCACACACTGGCGCTGATCCTTGTTGTAATCCTTTCTGAAAAAATTAAGTCTAAATTCCTGAATTACGCCTCTACCCTATTCATCACAGGAATAATCCTGTTTTCTTTTTCGCTTTATTTTCTTGCACTTCGTCCTCTCATAGGCGTAGGCAATGAAGAAATGAAATGGATTGGCGCAATAACTCCTTTCGGAGGGTTAAGTTTTATTCTGGCATGGTTAATGCTTGGTTTTTCAGCAACAAAAACCGACAAGTAAAATTATTAATTATGAGATTAATCATTCCATTTACAATCCTTATGTTGTTTGCGTTTACCTCGTGTAAAAGCAAAAAAAGCACAGCAACAGCTTCCGCGAATACAACACAACAGCAAACATCTGCAAGCCAGCCAAAAAATGATGAAAACACAATGCGGTTAACAGCTTCATTTTACAGCATTGGTTCCGGAATTGATTGGAAAGTAAATGATGAGTTTGTAAAATTTCTGGATTCATACCCACAGAAAATCGCCTACGAACCAATTCATTGGGGACGTGAAGGCGAAATAGATTATTGCTTAAAACTCACCGGATTATCTACTTCGGAACAAAATGATTTCGTAAAAAAAGCGAAAGAAATTTTAAGCAACTCCTCCTTTGTTCATGTTAATGAAAACGCACAATGTGTTCATAAACATTAAGTAAAAATTCAACTTTAATTTCCTGATTTTTTTTAGCTTTACGGCTATTAAAATTCAAACACATGAGTGGAACAAATCTTAATGGTCAACACGATCAGCAATGGCTAAAATCGATAGGAATAAACAATTCAAACCCATGCTGGAACCTCACTGCCTCTGAACTTGCCCAAGAAACTTTACGCCTGAATCAAGGCGTACTTACCGATACAAAAGCCCTTGCCGTTGATACCGGAGAATTCACCGGCCGCTCCCCAAAAGATAAATTTATAGTGCTCGATGATAAAACAAAAGATGTGATTTGGTGGGGAGATGTAAACTTCCAATTTGATTCGAAGAAATTTGATGCACTATATAACAAAGTTGTCAATTACCTATCTGGCAAAAAACTATATGTGCGCGACAGTTTTGCCTGCGCTGACAAGAATTATCGCTTATCCATTCGCGTAGTAACAGAACTTCCCTGGTCAAATTTATTTGCAAATAATCTTTTCATCCGCCCCTCAAAAGAAGAACTTTCTTCATTCAATCCGGAGTGGACAATCATCAATGCTCCGGGCTTTAAAGCCGTTGCTTCAGAAGACGGAACACGTCAGCATAATTTCACCATTCTAAACCTAACAAAAAAAGTAATTCTGATTGGCGGAAGCGGTTATACAGGCGAGATCAAAAAAAGTATTTTTACTCTGCTCAATTATATTTTACCACACGAAAAAGGAGTGCTTTCCATGCACTGCTCTGCCAATGTTGGTAAGACAGGTGATACTGCCATTTTCTTTGGCTTAAGTGGGACAGGAAAAACTACTTTATCTGCCGATCCAAATCGCGGATTGATTGGCGATGATGAACACGGCTGGGCAGAAAAAACAATTTTCAATTTCGAAGGTGGTTGTTACGCAAAATGCGTGAACCTCAGCCCCGAAAAAGAACCTGAAATCTACGGAGCTATCAAAGAAGGAGCATTGCTGGAAAATGTACGCTTCTTCCCTGGAACAAAAAAAGTGAATTACGATGATATTTCCGTAACAGAAAATACACGCGTTGCATACCCTATAAATTTCATAAACAATGCCGTTGAACCTTCAGTTGGCGGAATCCCAAAGAACATATTCTTCCTGACTTGCGATGCGTTTGGAGTGCTGCCTCCTATTTCCAAACTCACTACTGGTCAGGCAATGTATAATTTCATATCAGGATATACAGCAAAAGTTGCCGGAACAGAAATGGGCATCACAGAACCAACTTTGACATTTTCAGCATGTTTTGGAAAAGCATTTCTTCCCCTTCACCCAACAAAATACGCTGAACTTCTTGGCAAAAAATTGAATGAGAACAAAGTGAATGTATGGCTGGTAAATACCGGCTGGACGGGTGGTGCTTACGGAGTCGGAAGTAGAATTAAACTTTCTTATACAAGAGCCCTCATCACTGCAGCCTTGAATGGAGAATTAGAAAAGGTACAGTTTGAAACACTTCCTGTTTTCAATCTGAATTTCCCGACCGCATGCCCGA
>JADMIO012757437.1_pt1:5000-36693 | contig 36693 bp, 29 predicted proteins | sample 8958161 | NCBI WGS metagenome assembly JADMIO01 (sample SAMN16585339, study PRJNA669376) | soil metagenome | isolation source: Crop rotation soil | place: USA: Cullars Rotation, Alabama | collected 2011
CCGGCACCGGGCAGGTGTCAGGCCCTATACATCATCTTTCGATCGATTTAGCAGAGCCCTGTGTTTTTGATAAACAGTCGCCTGGGTCATTTCATTGAACCCCTGATTATGAGTCAGGGGACACTTTCTCCCGAAGTTACAGTGTCAATTTGCCTAGTTCCTTAAGCATGGGTCACTCGAGCGCCTTAGAATATTCTTCTTGTCTACCTGTGTCGGTTTGCGGTACGGGCAGCGTATACCTGAAGCATAGAAGATTTTCTTGGGAGCCTGATTAGGGTCATTATCTGATTAGCCGAAGCCTCTCAGTACTATCACCTTCGACATCTCTTGCGGATTTGCCAACAAAAGATATATCTACGGGCTTTAACCCCCACTTCCGTGCGAGGGCAGACCTTTCACTTCTCCGTCTCTCCATAGCAGTATACGTTAGTACTGGAATATTAACCAGTTGACCATCGGCTTCCCCGTTTGGGTACACCTTAGGACCCGACTAACCCTGATCCGATTAGCGTTGATCAGGAAACCTTAGACTATTGGCGACTCTGTTTTTCACAGAATTTATCGTTACTTATGCCTACATTTGCTTTTCCAGATGCTCCAGCAAAACTTACATTTCACCTTCGCAGCGTCTGGAATGCTCTCCTACCACTCTATAATTGCTTATAGAATCCATAGCTTCGGTAGTATGCTTGATGCCCGTTTATTGTCTGCGCCCAATGGCTCGACCAGTGAGCTGTTACGCACTCTTTGAATGAATGGCTGCTTCCAAGCCAACATCCTGGCTGTCAGTGCCATTGGACTTCATTAAATCAACTTAGCATACATTTGGGGACCTTAGCTGATGGTCTGGGTTGTTTCCCTCTCGCCCGTGGACCTTAGCACCCGCGGGCTCACTCCCGGTGATCATGTTACAGTATTCGGAGTTCGTCAGAGCTCGGTAACCGGTGAAGGTCCCTGACTCTATCGGTAGCTCTACCTCTATAACATTACACTCGAGGCTGTTCCTCAAAACATTTCGGAGAGTACGAGCTATTTCCTAGTTTGATTAGCCTTTCACCCCTATCCACAGTTCATCCGGAGACTTTTCAACGTCTATCAGTTCGGACCTCCAGACCGTGTTACCGGTCCTTCATCCTGACCATGGATAGATCACAAGGTTTCGCGTCTACCCCCACTGACTGAGCGCCCTGTTAGGACTCGCTTTCGCTACGGTTGCGGACCTTTGGTCCTTAACCTTGCCAGTGAGGAGTAACTCGTAGGCTCATTATGCAAAAGGCACATAGTCATCCTTCATTCAGTATTGCTACTAAAATTGGACTCCTATAGCTTGTAAGCGTATGGTTTCAGGTCTATTTCACTCCGCTGTTCGCGGTTCTTTTCACCTTTCCCTCACGGTACTGGTTCACTATCGGTCTCTTGTAAGTATTTAGCCTTGCCAGATGGTCCTGGCAGATTCGCACAGAATTTCACGTGTTCCGTGTTACTCAGGATACTGCTAGGTAATAATTTTGATTTGTGTACGGGATTATCACCCTCTATGATATTATCTTTCCAGATAATTTCCACTTCAAAACTATATTCCACGTTGCAGTCCTACAACCCTCCAAAGGCCGTAACCTTTGAAGTTTGGGCTGTTCCCCGTTCGCTCGCCACTACTGAGGGAATCACTGATTTGTTTTATATTCCTCCGGGTACTTAGATGTTTCAGTTCTCCGGGTTTACTTCTTTCGATGATGCGTCTTCAACGCACCGGGTTTCCCCATTCGGAAATCTACGGATTGCAGGTTATTCGGCACCTCCCCGTAGCTTATCGCAGCCTATCACGTCCTTCATCGGCTTCAAGAGCCAAGGCATCCTCCATACGCCCTTATTTACTTTCTAATTCAATTTTAGTTTAATTAAAAACTAAAACATTTGAGATTTACATGTTTCTCGTATTTTCTTTTCAATATGTCAAAGAACTGTTCTCTGATAAATCAGAGAGTGTGATGAATATCGGAATTGAACCGATTCCTTTTCCTGATCCTTGGATCAGAAATTGCTCCCATGAGCTAATTCAACAATATGTCAACAAAGAACGTATACAACTTTTAACTTTACCAAGTGGAGGCGAACGGGGTCGAACCGATGACCTCCTGAATGCAAATCAGGCGCTCTAGCCAACTGAGCTACGCCCCCAGGTTTTTTTTGTAGTCCCGGGCAGAGTTGAACTGCCGACCTCTACATTATCAGTGTAGCGCTCTAACCAACTGAGCTACGAGACTGTTTTTTTACGAGTGCCGAATGCCGAATGACGAGTTGATAGTTCGTACATCGCATCTCGTGCATCGTACATCTCATAGCTTATGGGAAGTGCTACCCTAAAGCTTATAACAATAAGTAAGAAAATATTGAAGGAAAAGAGAAGCAGCAAACGGTAGGTCAATAAGAGAATCAATCTTAAAGCCGAAACAAAATCATCTCCAAAAAGGAGGTATTCCAGCCGCACCTTCCGGTACGGCTACCTTGTTACGACTTAGCCCCAGTCATTGGTTTTACCCTAGGCCTCTATTGCTAGAGGACTTCAGGTACTCCCAACTTCCATGGCTTGACGGGCGGTGTGTACAAGGCCCGGGAACGTATTCACCGGATCGTAGCTGATATCCGATTACTAGCGAATCCAGCTTCATGAAGTCGAATTGCAGACTTCAATCCGAACTGGGACCGGTTTTTGAGATTAGCATCACATTGCTGTGTAGCGACCCATTGTACCGGCCATTGTAGCACGTGTGTAGCCCTGGACGTAAGGGCCGTGCTGACTTGACGTCATCCCCTCCTTCCTCACAGCTTACGCTGGCAGTTTCAGTAGAGTTCTCAGCATTATCTGTTAGCAACTACTAATAGGGGTTGCGCTCGTTATGGGACTTAACCCGACACCTCACGGCACGAGCTGACGACAGCCATGCAGCACCTAGACAGTTGTCTTGCGAAAGTCTCCTTTCAGAGACGGTCAACTGTCTTTCAAGCCCAGGTAAGGTTCCTCGCGTACCATCGAATTAAACCACATGCTCCTCCGCTTGTGCGGGCCCCCGTCAATTCCTTTGAGTTTCAACCTTGCGGTCGTACTTCCCAGGTGGATCACTTAATGCTTTCGCTTAGTCGCTGACTGTGTATCGCCAACAACGAGTGATCATCGTTTACGGTGCGGACTACCAGGGTATCTAATCCTGTTTGATCCCCGCACTTTCGTGTTTCAGTGTCAGTAATGGTTTGGCGGACTGCCTTCGCGATCGGTGTTCTATGACATATCTAAGCATTTCACCGCTACATGTCATATTCCATCCACCTCAACCACACTCAAGAATAACAGTATCTATGGCAGTTCCCCGATTGAGTCGGGGGCTTTCACCACTGACTTATTACCCCACCTGCACACCCTTTAAACCCAGTGAATCCGGATAACGCTTGCATCCTTCGTATTACCGCGGCTGCTGGCACGAAGTTAGCCGATGCTTATTCCTCTTGTACAATCAGTCTCGGTACGAAACCAAGAGTTTTTTCTAAGAGAAAAGAAGTTTACAACGCGTAGCGCCTTCATCCTTCACGCGGCATGGCTGGATCAGAGTTGCCTCCATTGTCCAATATTCCTTACTGCTGCCTCCCGTAGGAGTCGGGTCCGTGTCTCAGTACCCGTGTGGGGGATCATCCTCTCAGACCCCCTACTGATCGTTGCCTTGGTGAGCCGTTACCTCACCAACTAGCTAATCAGACGCATGCTCATCCATAACCTCCGGAGATTTACCAAAAAAGTGATGCCACTTCGTTGGGTTATGGGGTATTAATCTTCCTTTCGGAAGGCTATCCCCCAGTTATGGGCAAATTGCATACGTGTTACGCACCCGTGCGCCACTCGCCACCCATGTATTGCTACACTGTGCTGCCGTTCGACTTGCATGTATTAAGCCTGCCGCTAGCGTTCATCCTGAGCCAGGATCAAACTCTCCATAGTAAGTTTAATCTTTAGTGCCTCATCCAATAATCTTCACCTAAGTGAAGAGGCGTATCTTATTACTAAGATAACCCTAGGACTACTGGAGGGCTGCTATAATATAATTGAGATTTGTTTCTTCCACTTAAGATCAGAACTAAAAGTTCAAAAACTAAGGGCCGTTTGCTGCTTCAATTTAGCCTTCAATATTTTCAAAGAACGAGTATCACTTGAAAATGAATTCGAACGGTAAGATTCGAATTCAAAATTTTGTGACAATATTTTTTTCTTATTTCTCCTATGAGAATTAAGTTTTGTCTAAAATCGTTTTAAAGAACTGTGTTTCAAAAGGGACGCAAAGATAATAATGTTTTGATTCCACCAAACATTTTTTCATTTATTTTTCAATAATCTTTTGTTGATGCGGTTTAGCCTTATTACCCCCATCCAAAGCAGAGAGGCTCCAGATTGGGTTTTTCATAGCAGGATTTGGTCAAATTTAGGGGTCCTTTCTTATTAAAAATGGAAGGAAAAATAGTTTAAAAAACTTGCATAAAAGGCCTAAAATCACAAAATTTTTAATTAAAAAAATATTTAAAAGGTAGTTTTTTATCTTTGTTTTATGAAAACAGAGGCTTTATTTGTATTAATAATGTGCGGACAGATGCTTTCATCCTGTGCGCAGAACCAAAAAAAAGATATACCTACTATGGAAACAGAAAAAAATTCAGTCTCAAGTCTTAAGTCTCAAGTCTCTGGTTTAGATACAGCCACGTTTGGAGCGGGTTGCTTCTGGTGCGTGGAGGCGCAATTTGAAATGCTAGAGGGTGTGGCGAAAGTTGAATCGGGATTTTCAGGAGGGCATGTAAAGAATCCTTCCTATAAGGAAGTGTGTACTGGATCTACAGGACATGCGGAGGTTTGCAATATATATTATGACCCGAAAAAAATCTCTTACGAAGAAATGCTTTATGCTTTCTGGCAAACGCACGATCCTACGCAAATGAACCGACAAGGAAATGATGTAGGAACACAATATCGTTCGGTAATTTATTATCACAATGACAAACAAAAGCAACTTGCTGAGGAATACAAAAAGAAATTGAACGATGAAAAAGTATATGAGAGCCCTGTTGTGACGGAGATTTCTCCTTTTACAGTTTTTTACAAAGCAGAAGATTACCACCAGAATTATTTCAATCAGAACGGAAATGAATCTTATTGCCAGTTTGTAGTGAGACCGAAGGTGGAAAAGTTTCAGAAGGTATTTAAGGGAAAGTTGAAGAAGTAGGGAATTGGCAGTAGGCAGCAAGCAAAAAGAAAATCATTCCGAATAAATCGCCTTTACTTTCTCTCTCAAATTATACTGAGAAGCCATTACTTCTCCATAAGCACCGGTAGTGCGAATGGCAACTAAATCTCCGCGATGAGTTTCGGGAAGCATCATGGCTTTGCCGAAGCAGTCGGAGGATTCGCAGATGGGGCCAACAACGTCATAGCGGAGCAAGGTTGAGGAGGAAGAGGTTAAGGTTGAGGGGGAGGAAATATTTTCAATCTTATGGTAGGATTGATAGAGTGCCGGGCGAATTAATTCGGTCATGCCGGCATCGAGGATAATAAAATTTGTACTAACTCCTTTTTTTATGTAGAGAACTTTTGAGATCAGATTTCCGCATTGGGCTACGATAGCTCTACCAATCTCGAAATGGAGTGTTTGGCTAGGGCGAAGTTCAAGGAATTCATTAAAGAGAGAGAAATAAGCAGCGAAATCCGGAATGGGATTTTTAATAGGATCATGATAGTCAACACCAAGGCCACCGCCTACATTAACATGCTCCAGCGTGATTTTGTGACTTATAAACCAATTTTGAAGTTCATTTGCTTTAAGGCAAAGTGATTTGAACGCACTTAAGTCTGTAATCTGTGAACCAATGTGGAAATGAATTCCGGATATTTTAATGTTCTTTAATTCTTGTGTGCGTTTTACGACTGTTTCCAGGTCCCAAATATTAATTCCGAATTTATTTTCTTCTAAACCCGTAGTAATGTATTTATGCGTGTTCGCATTTACGTTTGGGTTTATGCGGAAAGCAATTTGTACAATCTTATTTTTCTCTTTTGCAAGTTCGTCAATAACTTCTATTTCCTGCAAGCTTTCACAGTTGAAGCAAGTGATATTTCTGTCGAGAGCTATATTAATTTCTTCATCACTTTTGCCTACACCCGCAAAAAAGATATGATCGAATTTATGCTCAGCCGCTTTTTTTACTTCGTTGCCACTTACGCAATCTGCACCCAATCCACGCTCCTTTATTACACTTAGGATCTCGTTGTTGGCATTTGCTTTGAGTGCATAGTGGACAATAAATCCATACTTATCGGATTCTTTCTTTAAAGTGTCGAGCGTTTTTCTCAGCAAATCCAAGTCATAATAATAGAAAGGGGTTTGAATACCTTGGAATTTCTGTATGGTTTCTTTTGCAAACATATTTCGCTTCACTTCTCAGGGCTAAAGCCCGATTGAATTTCCTCTTATCCTCTCCCACGACCTGAAGGTCGTGGTTATTACAGCCCGAATAGACCTTTGTTTAATGCTACGAGTGCATCCTTTTTATGTTTTGAATCGATCAAGACAGAAACATTATTCTCGCTTCCGCCATAGGAAATCATTCTAAGAGAAATGTTTTTCAATGAATCAAAAATTCGCGAGGCATAACCTTGTTTGTCTGCAGTAAAACTTCCTACAATACAAACTATGGTTTGCTCTTTATCTACTTCGACTGAACAAAATTCATTTAACTCTTTTACAATCGCATCTAAATTCTTATCGTTATCAATTGTAACCGAAACTGCCACTTCTGAGGTGGTAATCATATCGATCGGAGTTTTGTAACGCTCAAAGATTTCAAATACGCTGCGGAGAAAACCGTAGGCCAAAAGCATTCGTGCAGATTTTATTTTGATGGCAATAATCCCATCTTTTGCTGCGACTGCTGTGATCCTATCTGCAGAAGCTTTATCGGCAATGACAGTTCCTTTCGCTTGCGGCTGCATGGTATTCAGCAATCGTACAGGTACTTTTCTTTTTTGAGCAGGAAGTACACAGGTAGGGTGAAGAATTTTTGCTCCAAAATATGCTAACTCGGCAGCTTCATCAAAAGAAAGTTCGGTAACCGGAAATGTTTTGTCAACAATACGAGGATCATTGTTGTGCATGCCATCAATGTCTGTCCAGATCTGAATCTCTTCAGAAGTAAGTGCGGCACCTATCAAAGTTGCGGTATAGTCGCTGCCACCACGTTTCAGATTATCGATTTCTCCAAAGGAATTTCGACATATGTAACCCTGAGTGATGAAAAGTTTCTTCCCAGCATATTTTTTCAACTCTGCTTTCAGATTTTCTTCAATGTATTTCAGATCGGGTTCATCATTCTCATCAATGCGCATGAAATTGAGTGCTGGAAGAAGTACAGAATCAATTCCAATTTCTTCGAGATAAAAATGCTCTAGTGCTGTGGAAAGAAGTTCACCTTGTGCGAGAATTGCTTTTTCTTCATTAGCGGTGAACATATCTAAAGTAAAAGAGCGAATGAACTGGAAATGGTTTTTCACCAACTCTTTTCCTTTTTCAAATCCCCCCCGCCCCCCTTTATAAGGGGGAGATAAAAACAGCCCTTTAAGAACTTCTTCGTATTTTTTTTCAAGAGCGTCTATTAACTTTTTTGCTTTATCGTTTTCACGCGCGTAAAGTGCAGTAGCAATTTCAACCAAAGCGTTTGTGGTTCCGCTCATAGCAGAAAGCACAACGATCTTAGGCTCATCGCTTTTGATAAGCTCAACCAAATTTTTCATGCGCTCTGGTGAGCCGACTGATGTTCCTCCGAATTTTAAAACTTTCATAATTTATGAAAAACGAATGGTCGCGAATATACTAATTAAGGTAAATTAATAGCCAGTCAGGGCTAAAGCCCGTTCGGTATTCAGCTTTTATATCCCCGACCTGAAGGTCGGGGCTAAATGAAAGGCAACAAAAAAATTATTGAGCTTTGGGGATTCTAAGCAATAGAACAAATCCAACAACAAAGAACAAAATCAATGCAAGAATGGGATTTCGCATGCTTTCACTGAATTGTTCGATGAGCCCGAACAATGCCATTCCGCAGACGATACAGAGTTTTTCTGTTACATCATAAAAGGAAAAATAGGAAGCATGGTCTTCTGTTTCAGGAAGCATTTTGGAATAGGTAGATCGGGAAAGTGATTGAATTCCACCCATCACCAAGCCAACAACTCCTGCAAGAATGTAAAAATGTGTTGCGGAGTACACAAAATATGCAGCCACACAAACTCCGACCCAAACAATCACAGCAGCTTTAAGCGTGAAAATATTTCCTTTTTTTCCTGACATAGATGAAAACAGATATGCACCAATAATTGCCACAAACTGAATAACAAGAATGACGGCTATGAGCTGCGATGATTCAAGCTTCAATTCTTTGCTGCCGAAGAGTGTTGCGATAAGCATTACGGTTTGCACCCCCATATTATAAACAAAAAATGCAGAAAGAAATTTTGCCAATTGTTTGTGTTGCTTTAATTCCAGCCATACTTTTTTCAGTTCCAGGTAGCCATTAAACAGATAGTGTCCTTCGGGTTTATGTCCATACACATTGTTTGGCAAATAGTAAAAGCTGATCTGGGCAAAAAGAATCCACCATACTCCTACTGTGAGAAAAGAAAATCTTGTAGCAGCTCCCGTACTTGTAATTCCAAAAAGTTCCGGTTTCATTACCATTACGAGGTTGATAATGAGAAGAATACCACTACCGATATATCCCATAGCAAAACCTTTTGCGCTCACGCGATCATGATGTTCAGGTTCTGCGATCTCCGGAAGGTATGCGTTATAAAATACTATGCTACCGGAATAACCGATGCAAGCAAGAACAGATGTAAGTATCCCTATCCAAAGAGTTTCGATCCCGGTAAAAAAGTACATAGCGGAACAGGAAATAGCACCTAGATAGCAAAAGAATTGCATAAAACGCTTTTTACTGCCGCTATAATCTGCAATTCCCGAAAGTAGCGGAGAAATGATAGCAACTACCAGAAAGGCAAATGCCAGAGAAAAATCGTAAAGGGTGGTATTTGTATATTCTCTTCCAAGAAAATATACCTTATTAGTCAGATCAGTTGTAGTTACCGATAAATAATAAATAGGAAAAATGGTGGATGTAATAACAAGCGAGTAAACTGAATTTGCCCAATCGTAAAAACTCCAGGCAGTAATAATTTTTTTGTCGCCCTTTTTCAATCCTGTCATGAAGAAGCAAAGGAAATGAAATTTCTATTACGGGAAGCAATATATAAATGAACAGCCCGGATTTTTTTCAAAAGGACAACAACTACGCCTTAATATATTTCAGATAAATTTTGAAACAATAGTTGTAAGTTGTGAAGCATCGATTACGCCTGGCTGTCTCCATTTTATTTCTCCTTTTTTGAAAAGGATAAGTGTGGGAACAGAACGAACACCATATTGTGAAGCCGCTGCCGGGTTTTTGTCTATATCTACTTTTAATATTCTTGCTTTCCCCTCTAATTTTGATGCAGCATCTTTCAATATAGGCGCCATTGTTTTACAGGGTCCGCACCATTCAGCAAAGAAATCAACCAACACGGGCTGATCAGAATTGATAATATCGTTGAATTTTGACATATGATCAATTTTTTTCGTTTAGTTTTTTAATCCATAGATATGTTATATATATTGTTGTTACAAGGAAAAAATAAAAGAACAACGACAAATACATCTGGACGTACTTATAGAAATAAATTCCTGCTGCTATTCCTCCGAAAAACAAACATGCTTTAAACAACCAAAGTTCCCAATTACTCCAGGTGGTTTTTTTAAATAAAAAATTCATACGGGTTCTGTTTGTTTTTTGATTTTCGAAAGTTTTTCAAATAATTCCGTTTCTTCCTTTGAAAGATTTTTAGGAATAGTTATCTTGACTTTTGCATACAAATCACCAAATTGATCTTCTTTTCCAAAAACCGGTAGGCCCATTCCTTTCAAACGAAAAACTTTGCCACTATCGGTTTCTTTAGGGATATCAATCCGGATATTTCCTTTCAACGTTCTTATTAATGCTTTTCCGCCAAGAACCGCAGTGTATAAGTCCACGGGTATATCGCAATAAATATCATCGTTCTTTCTTTCAAAATGAGGATGAAGTTCCACATGTACTTTGATAAAAACATCGCCTCGCGGGCCATTGCTCATGCCATGTCCGCCCTTTCCTTTCAGCCTGAGAATTTGACCTTCTTTAACGCCTGGCTTTATTTTTATCTGAAGCTTTTCTCCGTCTGTTTCGATCTGTCGTGTTGTACCGGTGTATACTTCTTCCAGAACAATATTTAACTCCGCTTCAAGATCATTCCCCTTTCTCGGCCCTTGTGTTCTGCGCCCGCCACGCGCATCCCCAAAAATACTTGAGAAAAAATCAGAAAATTGCCCACCATCTCCAAAAACATCTTCCGCGGATGTGTGTCGTTGTCTTCCTCCTGCCTGTTGCCACCTAGACCAGTCAAAATTTCCTTCCCGTCCGTGCTGTTGATGCTGATTCCAATTCTCTCCAAGTTCATCGTATTTTTTTCTCTTCTCTTCGTTGCCAAGCACTTCATAGGCTTCATTCATCTCTTTAAATTTTTCCTCAGCAGATTTATTACCCGGGTTTTTATCCGGGTGATATTTCACAGCAAGTTTCCGGTATGCTTTTTTAATTTCATCTGCGGAAGCTTTACGATCAACACCTAAAACTTTATAATAGTCTTTGAAATCCATATTTTAATTCTTTATAAACTTTAAAATACATTAAAAAGACTAATAGCCTGTTTTAGCCGAAGAAAAATAAAAAAACTTCTTTTACATCGCCTTTTCATAAAACACAGGATCCCCGTTCAAGCCAGCAACATCTTTTTTAAACCTGTCTATGAGAGTTCGTTCGCCTGCCGTAAATGGAGGGTAGGCTTTTGCTACTTTTTCCATCACCATAATAAATGTTTTTTTCAGCTGAGGACTAAGATAATGACTGTTAAGCTTTATTTGATTTATCCCCCATTCGTAACTTGTTTCCGAATCAGTATCGTCTTTATCCATGATCTGAAAAATGATATCGGAAATATCGAAAGCATAATCCTTGCAGCGAAGTTCGGCAGCAACAATGTCGTGAAATTTTTTGCGTTCTTCTTTTTGAACGCTACCATCCGAACGTGCTACAGCATAGGCTAGCTCGCCAATTGCATAATGAAGGTTTTCAATGGGTGTCATAATTATTGTTTTTTATTGGTTGTTATACAGATGGTATTTGATATAAAAAATCCGAATCATATTGATGTGTTTTTTCCCGCTGAATAGACACAGTTCCATTCATGCCTTTTTTATGAAAATTCAGAGTAAGCACCGGAAGGGAAGCATGGCTCACCACATCTTCGGCAATGCTTCCTCTGAAAAAATGAGCAAGCCCGTGCCTGCCATGCGTTCCTAAAGCAATAATATCTGCACTTGATTTTTCTGCTGCGAGCCTTATACCTTCTTCCTTTGAATCCGCATAATAAACACCGGCAGAATAGCTATACACTTTGCTCTTAGCCCTGAATTGCTCGATCTGCCTATCAGTCTCAAACGTTGTTTCAAAATTACCCGCAGTAATAACTTTGGTCAAAACCAATCTTGCTTTAAATAAGCCAGCAATTTTGCTTATTGCAGCAAGTACATATTCCGCCTCTTTGGAAAAATCCGTTGCAAAAACAATAGTGTCAATTTTAGGATTTTTCACATTGTCTTTTATAGTAAGTACCGGAATCCGGGCGCCTCTTACTATTTTCTCAGCATTAGTTCCTATGAATTTTTCCTGTATGCCGTTCATTCCGTGCGTACCCATAATGATCATTTCCGCTTTGTATTTTTTTTCTGCATCAAAAATCTTTTCAGGGATTGAACCTATTTCAACAACATCTTTCACCTCCAGATTTTTAAAAATAGCTGAAGATTTTATTTTTTTCATTTTCATCTTGGTCGTTTTCATCAGGCTCATCATATAAGGCACTGCCGAATTATCTGTATCAATATCTCCCCTGCTGGTTGCTTTTGCAAAGGGAACATCAACTACATGAATCAGGTAAATCTGCGCTCCTGATTTTTTAGCAACCAGGGCTGCATATTCAAATGCAGATGCTGAGCATTCAGAGAAATCTGTTGGCACCAGGATCGTTTTCATATGCAAATTGTTTTAAGATCGTTAGCAATACAAATATCAGCATGGTTGTTTTAGGATTTATTATATGATTATTTAAAAAGCTTATATAATTCACAGCAAGAATTATATAAATCATTTCAAAAAAAATGTAACAGAAAAATAAAATATTCTGACAATCTTTGTGATATACAGATAAAATAAATGCTATGAAAACCATTCTTGTTCCCACAGATTATTCAGACGTTGCAGATAACGCCCTTCAATATGCTATTGAACTGGCAAAAGTGAGCCAGGCACAATTAGTCTTATTACACGCATACCAAATACCGGTTCCTACAGGAGAGGTTCCGATCCTGTTTATTTCACCCACAGAATTAGAAGAAGACAACCGGAAAAGGATCAAAATGCTCGAGAAAAAAGTTTCCGGGCAAACAGAAGGAAAAATAATTGTAGAATCTATTGTAGGAGCCGGATTTACATCAGATGTAATTACAGATGTGATAAAAGAAAAAAATATTGACCTGGTTGTAATGGGCATAACCGGAGTCGGAAAAATCACACAAACATTAATAGGAAGCCATACTTCCGAATTGATAAAGAAAACCCAAACCCCTGTGCTGGTTGTTCCTTACGAAGCGCGTTTCAAAGAAATTAAAAAAATAGTGCTGGCTTACAATTACAATGACCCCGTAAATGAAGCGGCAATAAATAAATTGAAAGAGTTTGCTAAACTATTTAATGCAAAAGTCCTGGTGCTGGATGTAGAAAAACCTGTTGCAGTTCCAATGTATGAAAACACAGTTTCTGGCGAAACTTTAGAAGGTTCCTTAAAAGATATTGAACATGTTATGTTTTTTTCTCCAGCAGAAAATATTACGGATGGCATAAATGCCTTTGCCGATGAACATGATTGTGATTGGCTGGCTATGATCCCTCATAAACATAATTTCCTATACCGGCTTTTCAATGAAAGCAACACAAAAAAAATGGCATTTCACACCCATATTCCTTTATTGTCCATCCACGAATAAGAGCATAACAGGAAAGTTGTAAAATCGTCATCTTCCATTACTTTGATAAATAATTAATTTTATTTTCGCGTGTCAATTGCCCGGGTGGTGGAATTGGCAGACACGTACGTCTCAGAAGCGTATGCCGTAAGGCATGCAGGTTCAACTCCTGTCCCGGGCACAAAGGTTATTAAGATGCTGAAGAGTGAATGCAATCTCAGGAGGTATCCCTCAGTAGTTATTGTTAATTCTTTTTTATTCGATTAAAAGATATTTTTATTTATCTTTGCCCGCATAGCGGATAACACTTGATGAAAAAAACATTACTTTTCTTATTATTGTTTTGCTTGATTGCTCCTTTTGCCGAAGCTCAGATATTCGGCAAGCGTAAAAGAGGCGGTGGTGGTTCTTTTGGAAAGAAAAAACCTCCTTACAGATTTGAAGCGATTGGTGGCCTTGGCGCCATAAACTTTTTGGGTGATTTGGGTGGAGCAAACCAGATAGGAACCCACGGTTTCAAAGATTTCGAATACGTTTTAACCCGCCCTGCTATGGTCGGAAGTATACGTTTTAAACTTGGGGAGTATTTTTCTGTTAAAAATAATTTATCCTGGGGGGTGGTGAGAGGAGATGATAAACTAACCAAAGAACCATTTCGTCATAACAGGAATATAAATTTCAGATCCCCAATTATAGAACTTTCATCCCAGTTTGAAATTAATTTTATACCTGAACATAAAGGGCATATTTATAAGATCAAAGGGGTACGCGGCCAGTCACATAAAGACAGGCAGATCTATTTGTTTGGCGGTGGTGGATTATTTTATTTCAACCCGAAAGGACAGTGGGATGGACGCTGGTATGCATTACAGCCTATGCAAACAGAAGGTGTAAGCTATTCGCGCATCAATTACTTAATTATGATTGGCGGTGGAATGAGATTTGCAATTAACCGTTATTGGGGAGTTGGATTTGAACTAGGGATACGTCAAACCTTCACAGATTATGTTGATGATGTGAGCACCAGCTATCAGGATCCGGCTATTTTTAACGGTGACCCTGCTGCAATTCATTTTGCAAATCCAAGCGATCCATCCGATCCGCTTTATTGTTACCCCTGCATTGGCGAACAACGAGGAGATCATACGCACAAAGATTCCTACATGACTGGCGTATTTACTGTTGGGTATAAAGTGATGTACAAAAAACGCTCCCGCGCTAAGTTTTAATTTTCTTCCAGCGATTCTTTAGCTGTTAGCTCTATTATTTTGTCGGATTCCTTTTCCCCCAGGTAGCGGTCTACGATAGAATGCCCCATATAAATTACTGGAGTTAATACGACCGCAATAAGAAGTTTTACAGAATACCCGGTAAGAGAGGCTTTAATAAAAACCTCTGTAGTGATATGATACTTTTCCGGAAAAAGCTTTCCGGGAAGCCATAACCCTATTCCACCTACAATAAATGTATCAAACAACTGGGATACCACCGTTGATCCTGTGGAACGCAGCCAGATCATTTTTTCACCTGTTCTTTCGCGAATAAACCAAAAAACAAACACATCTATTAATTGTGAAAAAATAAATGCGGTAATGCTTCCTACAATGATCCACATGCTTTGTCCGAATACAGCAGAAAATGCTTCATTTGGAACCGGGGAGTTTGCGATAGCAGGAATTTGCATTGCTAAAAACAAAACCACAAAGGCATAACCAATCAGGCAGGCAGTAAGTATAGACAGCCTTCTTACAACCTGTTTTCCATAAAATTCGTTCATGATATCTGTAGCCAGAAAAACAATGGGCCAGGGAAGAATACCTACACTCATTATGAAAAAACCCGGCTTAAAATTCTGGCCAATATCTATAAGCTTACCACCAACCATTTCGGCAACAATGGCATTTGTAATAAAAAATCCGGATAGTACTACAAAAAGGAAATTGCGTTTATTATTAAAGATCATGTATGCGGTGTTATTGATATTTTTGAGCCATAAAGATATGTCCATTTTTAATATTCGCGTTTACGGGCTACTAATAAACGACAACAAGGAAGTGTTGGTAACTGATGAATTCCGATTCGGGAAAGAAATGACCAAATTTCCGGGAGGAGGCTTAAACTGGGGTGAAGGAACGATCGAATGTCTCCAAAGAGAATTTCGAGAAGAGCTTGGCTGCGAGATAGAAACAATCAAACATTTTTATACTACTGATTTTTTTCAGAAGTCAGCCTTTCATGCAGATCATCAGCTGATTAGTATCTATTATATTGTAAAGAACACCACTCCTTTTGCCCCAGCCATAAAGGGAGAAAATGCTCAAAGTCCCTTTAGACAACCGCAGGTTGCGACCAAAGGTCTAGGGCAAGACAGAAGAAAAGAAGACGCACAATCTTTCCGGTGGATTACGCTTGCCGAAATTAATCCTGATGAATTTACTTTCCCCATCGATAAAAAGATAGCGGGAATGCTCAAGGCTCAATGAAAACAGAGAAAACACATAACCCTCATTTTGATCACCGCATTAAAAGCCAATTACTGGTTTTGCAGAACCTGAATCCGGAGGAAAAAGAAAAACTTTCTGCAGATCTATATAAATTATGCCAGCAAGTATTCGGAAACATTACCTACGAGGAGTTTTGTCATCTTATACCACAATCCGGAGCATACAAAACGTATGTTATGGTTTACAGAAATCATAACAAGGAAGTTGTAGGATTTTTTGCCCTCCACTTATTTTATGTTGAAGTTGCCGGAAAAAGAACATTAGTATTCAGAGGACAAATCGGGCTTCTGCAAGAGTATAGAAGAAGCAAAGCAAACATGTATTTTGTATTATTCATTATTCTTTTGTATCGGTTGAGGCATCCATTGTCACCCGTTTATTGTTTCCTTTCCATCATCAACCCAAGCATGTATGCCGTACTTGTAAAATGCCTGGTATTAGCCACTCCAAGATATGACCGGAAAAATTTATCAAACGCCATGCTGATTGATAGGCTCAGGGAAATATTTGAATTTGATAAAGTAGAGGAAAGTAATTCCTGGACCACCAATGTTCGCTGGACATCCATGCCATCTGAAGGGGAAATTAATTACTGGAACAATAGCAGTAATCCCCATATTAAATACTTTCTGGAATTGAATCCGGATTTTAAAAATGGAGTGGGATTAATAACTCTCATGCCGTTTAGCTGGAAGAATATTTCTCTTTCATCACTTAACATACTCTCTTATATTTTAAAAAAAGTATCCAAACAAACAGCGCATACATAGTCATTCATACCGGATTATGACAACTCAAACACTTATACTACTATTTTTCAATCTGTTTATTGTATTTAGTTTTTTTGTGTTGGTGGCGGTGATCCTTACCAGAAAAAATAATTCCATCAGCAATTATATTCTTGCACTCATCATGCTTATTCCTGCATTTACGATTCTGAACAATATCGCCCTTCATTTTTTGACTGACCCTGATTTAGTTTCTTTTTATTACTTCTATCCGGGAATTGTCCTGTTGTTTGGCCCAGCTATATTAACGCATATACGTTCTCAGCAAGGAAACAAAAGGGTTTTTATCAGAGCTATCCCCCATTTGATACCAGCAACACTTGTTATGCTAATCAGTATATATTTTTTATTTGTTTCAGAGGCTAAAAAGGAACAGCTGTGCCTGCAAATTGTGAAAGGTGAAGATCCCTTAGCTAATAGCTTGTATACTGTTATTCTTTTACACACTATTATATATCTCATCGTGGCTAAAAGAAACTTAACCACATATAGAAAAGCGGCCGAATCATACTTCACAAGCTACAAAGAGTTAAATCTGCAATGGATAAATTACTTCGTGAACAATCTTATCTGGTTAAACATTTTTTTGATTGTTGTTTACTTTATTCAGATGACATCCTTTCCTTCTTTGGGTTTCTATGCCGATATGATAGTTACCCCACTTTGCGCATTTGCATTCTACCTGGTTATGCTTTTTAAATCACATACTTTTCATGCCATAATTAATAAAGAACAGTTTCTGCAGCTTATTAGAATCAACGAACCAATTATTGAACAGCCTATTCCGATTGAAAAAGTAATAACACCCAGGCAGCTTGAGCAATATGAGCAAATAAAAAGCAAACTGGAGGTATTACTTAATTCAGAAAAAATTTATCTGAATCCCGGTTTGAATTTACAGCAAACCGCGGATGCAATCGGATGCGGGCGAACAGCACTTTCTCAAACCATTAACACACAATATCGCATGACTTTTTTTGACCTGATAAACTCATGCAGGGTTAAAGAAGCTAAACAATTGTTGTGTGATGCAAATCATCGGCATTTAAAAAATGAATCCATAGGTGAGCTTGCAGGATTCAGCTCACGGGCCAGTTTTTTTTCAATTTTCAAGAAGCATACCAGTTATTCTCCCGCAGAATTCAAGGAAATAAATTCTAAATAACGGGTTTTACTCCATTCAAGAGTCAAAAACCACATTTCAGTATTTACTTAATAATCAATATTATAAATCATATGTGATTACAAAGTAGTATAGACTTCTCAAGTATAGACTACTAATAAACAATTCATCTTGTGTGTTTTTTTATTTTTGCCCCGATTTTTCAACCCAAGGGTGCAAAACCCTCAATAAACAATACTAACACCATTAAAAAAAATGAAAAAAATTTTACTTTCACTATTTACTTGTCTGATTTTTCTAGGACAAATTAACGCGCAATGCTTCCAATCCGTTGCAGCCGGACAAAGCCATACTATTGCCGTTAAAACAGATGGCACTTTATGGACCTGGGGACGTAACAATTATTATCAATTAGGCAATGGCACTTCAATAGATAACAGTTCTCCAACCCAAGTAGGAACTTCTTCTGATTGGCAACTTATTACTGCCGGACTTACTCATAACCTAGCTTTAACAACTAATGGCACTTTATGGGCATGGGGACTTAATACTTCAGGCCAATTAGGAAATGGAACCAATACAGACAGCCCTACTCCTATCCAAATAGGAACAGCTTCTGATTGGAAAGGAGTTTATTCAGAATCCGGCTTCTCCTTTGCAATAAAAACAGATGGCTCTTTGTGGGCTTGGGGGCAAAATGTAAATAAACAATTAGGCCTTGGGAATGTTGGAAATACTAACACCCCCACTCAAGTAGGAACAGGCACCAATTGGAAGTCTATTGCTCCTGGCTATAGCCATGCTGTTGCGATAAAAACAGATGGAACCATATGGGCAGCCGGGTGGAATATTTTTGGGCAACTGGGAGATGGAACCAATACTGATAAAAATACCTTTACACAAATAGGGACTTCTACAGACTGGCAAACAATTGCTGCGGGACAATACCATAGTATGGCAATAAAAACAGATGGAACTTTATGGGCCTGGGGATATAATTTAGGACGATTTGGTAATGGAACAACTGCTAATTCCAGCACTCCGGTTCAAATAGGAACTGCCACTGATTGGCAGTTTGTTACAGCTGGTTCTGATCATACACTAGGAATAAAAACAAATGGTGCTCTTTGGTCGTGGGGAAATAATACTGCTGGCCAAGTAGGAGACGGTACAAATTATCCTCAAATCACCGCAACACAGCTAGGAACCGCGACAGATTGGCAATTAACTATTGATGGTGGGCAAATGCACTCTGTAGCAATAAAGGCAGATGGCACTTTATGGACATGGGGCTCAAATGCTTATGGACAATTGGGAGATGGTACCACAACAAGCAATAACGCTCCTGCATATATAAGCACAGTGGGTTGCAATAGTGCAAATTCTGTCAATGAAATTGATTTTGACAATCAATTTAATGTTTACCCAAATCCAACTAGCGGAAAATTCGAGCTTGGTATTAATGCAAATGAAGTTTCAAATGCTATTGTTAAAATATCGGATGAATTAGGCCGCACTGTAGTTTCTCAGAATATTTCACTTACTAACGGCTTAAACACCAAAAATATTGACCTAAGTCAAGCGGCAAAAGGAATTTACCATATTCAGGTAATAAATAGAAATTCCATAATGAGCGAAAAAATCATGGTTAAATAAAAACAAGTTTAGGTTTTCATTTCATTTATCGCAATTAATTTAAAATGAGCGGACTTTAAAAGTCCGCTCATTTTTTTTGTTATTATAAAAACTGAAAAATCAGTCACCATCCTTCATTAAATTGCTTTGTAATAAGTCTCTCCGACACCTGATAAAAACTGGCGTATTTTATTAACTTAGCAAAACGCATCCACATCTTTTAAGCTTCATTCACATGAAAATACGCTCAGCTTTATTTAACATTTCACTTACGGCTCTCGCTTGCTCAAATTGCTGGGGTCAACAAATGAATAAATCGGGGCATTTCAGTCAGGCTAATACCCCCGATTCATATACTTCCTCAAAAAGTGGCGAGGTGCAGATTGAAAAATTCATTTTTAAGGGAAACAGCGCTTTTAAAACTCAAAAAGGTTTTGTAACACTCTCAGGTAATGACGAGAATAGTTCCTCTACTTTAAGAATCTATTCAGACAAAGGAAAAGAGCTTTTTTCTCAGGCATTTATCCAGACCCTCAATTTCATGCTAAGCCCGGCTAAGAAATTCTGTGCTTTTCATGACAGCAAGCAGATTTGCGTGATTAATCTGAATAACAATACCCTGACAACATTCCCGGGTTCAAATGTATTTGCAGTGAATGATCTGGGAGAGGTGGCTTATTATGATAATACATTCTCTACTATTCATTTTAAAAATAAAATTGCGTCAATCAATGATCCTGTGTACAGCGTGCTCTTCTTTAAAGAGAGCCCATTATTTATAACCTGGGCAAATATTTTACAGTTGGGCAATGAATCAACTGAAACTGTTTATACTACGGCCGAAGGAAGAGTATTTGATGCTGCTATATTCAACGACAAGTTGTACTTCTCTGTAAAAAAAGAAAAAACTGATGCATTTATTTTCACTTCCTTTAGCACAAGTGATTTAAACACTTTTAAACCCGAAGAAGAAGTTCTCTACCCTCTGAAAGGACATACTAAAAAAAAAACTGAAGAAGTAAATTCCCGCCAGCAGAGCAACACACTGCTCAATGAAATGATTCCCGATCCGCTTTATTATTACAATAATGTTGTTTATCAACCAGTAGGTAACAGCTATGATGAAATACAGGAATATTCTCCGGGCGATATTTACCCTCATCCGGGAGTTGATTTGTTAGGCACTTATATGCAAGATGTTTATTCGGTAAAAAAAGGATATGTAAAAGCCATCCTGACTACAAGCGCACAATATCACTGGCGTATCGCAATTGCCAATCAAAATACAAGCAATTATTCACAGGGGTATTTGTATGCTCATCTTGAACAAACAAGTATGCCATACGCTGTAGGCGATTCTGTTAATGCGGGAGATGTTATTGGCTACCTGGTGAATTTTCCAGTTACCGGTTTTGTGCATTGTCATTTTGCCCGCATTGCCTGCCAAGGAAGCACCTGGAACGGTGACTGGTGGACATTTGATAATCCGCTCAGCTACATGAGCAATTTTTTTGATAGCATTCCTCCTGAATTTGAAAAAACAATCAATAATGATGAATTTGCTTTCAGAGACGCAAATGGCAATTATTTATCTCCGGATAGTTTGTACGGCAATGTAAAAGTGATATCAAAAGTATACGACCGCATCAATTCAAACTGGCATTGTGACGTGAATAAATTGCGCTATAATGTATCTCTTCTTGCTTCACCGCAAACACTCTTGCTGGACTCTCTCTCTTACGAATATGATTTTTTCAATGATTATTACTTTGGAGGTTCTTATTACATGGGATTACTGCATACGATCTATTCACGCGATGTGGATTGCTTTTCAACTGGCGATTATACCTTTCGCGATTTTTATCACATAGTTACCAATTCGGATGGCAATGATTCAATTAGCGGGGTGGACTCACTGCAATTTTTTAATACGCTTAGCCTGCCGGATAACTCTTATATTTTTCGAGTCATTGCTTCCGATCCATCCGGAAACACCACTACAGATTCAATGATAGTTAAAATAAAAAACAGCAACTTAGGCGTAAATAATCTTTCGGAGAATTCACAAATACATATTTTCCCAAACCCTGTATCAGAACAACTCAATATTGATTTTTATGATTTTCATGAAAATACTTCTATTAGAATCTTTAATGCACAGGGAAAAGAAATGGAGAGTTTCCCGGCAGTAAATAGCAATGGGACAATTAATATTTCAACCTGGCCAGTAGGGCTATATAATGTGGTAGTAAATTTTAATGGGGATTTAAAGACTGTAAAAGCGATCAAATATTAAACCCTCTTACAAACCTCCAGGCAATTGTTTTAAAACAAGTTTGTCCACTACCTGATATAACTGCAATGGCGTATACGTTCTCCAGGAAAGATCATTGAGTTCTTCCCCATAAGAAAAATACCGGGAGATATTTATTTTTTCAAATTCAGATAGAACATGCGGACGGAAACCGATAAGCGCAATCCAACCACCTTCCGAAGAAACATCCTCATTCCACTCTTCATAATATGATTCATCAGAATAGTGAAAGTTTAAAATATTTTCTCCAATGAGAATAAAACGACTAATCCCATTCTCAATCAATTTATCAATCACATCCCGCTTTAAATACATAATATCATTATTGATGCAGTCGTTCCATTCGCCAAGCATTTCGATAACGGCAAACCGTTCATCATAATCCACACAAAGTAATTTGATAAAAAGAGTGGGAGAATCTATATCGTCCCACTGAGGGTGAATACAATAACCGTAAATCGAATTTGTAAATTCAAACTCACTATACTGTCTCCCGAAAAAAGGCGAACGCTCATCTTCTTCGGCTGAATAATGATGTCTCCAGTTATAATGTGGTTCAATATCGTGCATAGCAGCTTCTCGACATCAATTTTATTCAAGTATACAAAAAATACATGAGTTTTAAAAATCACCCTGAAATGGAAGATTGGAAAGTTGTCCGAATGGACTCCTTCGGAGGAAGAATGAAATTGAAATACAACCTCGATTTTATTCGAAATCCTGGTAGATAAGGTATTTTTTTCTTATCGTTTTGAATTTACTTAATCCAGGTTCCCAGGATTTTCGGATGTCCTCTTCGCTTTTTCCTTCTTTGATCTGCTTCTGCAACGTTTCATTACCAGCCAGGTTATTAAAATAATTATTGAAAAATTTATCTTTCACAGGACATGTCTTATATAAGTTCAATATCCAGTAGAGATAAATTTTCTTATTGTATTTCACAAATATTTCTCCATAATTAGATACATCAAATCCATGGCAAGGCTGCCCGTTATACATAGGATTTTCGCTTGCTCCCTTTACCGGGTGGGGAGTAAACATTGCATTTCCTCCTACTAATTGAGGATATCCAAACTGCTGAAATGGTTTATCCGTTCCTCTACCCACACTCACCAACGTTCCCTCAAATAAACAAAGTGAAGGATATAAATAAACCGAAGACATATTTGGAAGATTGGGAGATGGCTTCAAGGGAAGCTGGTATAAATCTACATGGGAATAATTCTCAACAGGGATCACAGTAAGATTGCACTGAACTCCGTTTGCAAGCCACTTTTCTCCGTTGACCATGCGCGCGTATTCACCAATGGTCATTCCATGAATAATGGGAACAGAATGCATTCCTGAAAATGATTTGAACTTTGGTTCCAGTATCGGACCATCCACAAAATATCCGTTCGGGTTGGGGCGGTCAAGAACGATCAGTTGCTTTTTATTTTCAGCACATGCTTCCATTACATAATGAAGCGTGGAAATATATGTATAGAATCTCGCGCCTACATCCTGCAGGTCAAACAAAACAACATCCACATCTTTCAGGTCTTCAGGCTTCGGTTTGAAATTTTTACCATATAAAGAAATGACCGGAAGCCCTGTTTGCTCATCAATATTGTTCTTAAATTTTTCTCCCGCACCTTCATTTCCTCTGAAACCGTGTTCGGGAGCAAAGATCTTTTTCACTTTCATGCCTGATTTAAGCAATGTATCAACCAGGTGAGTATTTTTTACAAGCGATGCAGGATGTGCCACCACAGCAATAGACTTATCTTTTATAAGTGAGAAATATCTTGCTGTCTGCTGCGCTCCAACCTTTAATTCATTAACCGTTTTATCCTGAAGTTTTAAAGGATAGCTAAGCCCGGAAGGTGTTTGAATTACCTGTGAAACAGCGACATTACATATGAATAATAAAAATGTCAATGACTTACACAATATACTCATTTGGTTTCGTAGGGTTTGTATTACCTGTATCATTAGTTTCAATTAGTATATTAGCGAGCAATATGGATTTAGAATTTTATATATCCAAACGAATTATTTCCAACAACAAAGGGTTTTCAAAACCGATTGTAAATATAGCCATTCTCGGAATTACGCTTGGGCTTACCGTAATGATTCTCACCCTCGCGGTAGTCACTGGCTTTCAGAAAGAGATTCGCGACAAAGTGATTGGTTTCGGATCACATATCCAGATCACAAATTATGACAATAACGAATCTTACGAAGGAACTCCAATCGACCGCAACCAGCCTTTTCTTACTGAGCTGAATAAAAATTCTGATATCCGTCATATACAGGTATTCTCTACCAAAGCCGGGATCATCAAAACAAAAGAGGAACTGCAGGGAGTTGTTGTAAAAGGAGTAGGCAGCGATTTTGACTGGAGCTTTTTTAAAAAAAATATTATTGAAGGAAATCCGATTACAGTTTCCGACACAGGAAAATCCGATCAAATTATTATTTCAAAATTCCACGCAGAAAAATTAAAGCTGAAGCTCAAAGATACGATTATTGTATTTTTCATCCAGAATCAACAGCAGAGAGCAAGAAAATTTTCCATATGCGGAATTTATCAAACCGGCCTTGGAGATATGTTCGACCAGATCTATGTGATTGCTGATATTGCCCATATTCAGAAACTCAACGGCTGGGATACTAACAGCGTTGGCGGATTTGAAGTACTACTGAATGATTACAATAAATTAGATGAAGCAACGGATTACGTAAATGGAATTGTCGGCTACCAATTTTCTGCAAAAAGCATCAAAGAATTGAACCGCCAGATCTTTTCATGGCTGGATGCACAGGATATTAATGCCATTGTCGTGATTGTGCTTATGTCTCTCGTAGCTGCGATAAACATGATCTCTGCCTTACTTATTCTCATCCTTGAAAAAACCAATATGATTGGAATCGTGAAAGCGCTGGGGATGACAAACTGGAGTGTGCGAAAAATTTTTCTTTATAACGCAACGTATTTGATCGGACGGGGATTACTTTTAGGAAATATAGCGGGCATATCAATCTGCCTGCTGCAAAAATATTTTCATCTCATCGCTCTTGATCAGGCAACTTATTATCTGGCATATGTTCCTGTAAATTTCAATTTACTTCATGTTCTACTGCTGAATGCAGGAACATTTATCCTCTGCTTAGTGATGCTGCTACTCCCTTCTTATATCATCACTTACATCACACCTGTGAAAGCAATGAAATTTTCCTAAAACTGTTATTTTATGAGATTTTGTTTACTTGCGAGGTAAACAGAAAAACTTTCACCAGCCACAATGCTTTCTTCAAAACGCGCTAAAGAATGAAACCGAATATTATTTATTCCGGAAGTGTCCAGATCAAAATTTAAAATAACCAGGACAGTATCATTCTTTTGGGCAATAAACTTCAGCATACGATCCGTTCCCTGACTCATATCTGCCGTATAATTTTTCATTCTCCATATAGGGAAAGTACTGATGGTATCCCGATCCGGGTAATAGACCGGACATCTCGTATAAGCGGTTATGGGAGCGACTGTATAATCTATAAATCCAGTGGTAATATATTTCTGCAAATCATTTGAAACAATATACTTACCTGTTTCTTCTACAGCAGAAAAAGTATATCGCAAATCCTTGCCATACGCAATTAATCCGGCAAAGACATTTACAATAAGGAAAAACATCAAAACATAGTTTTTAAACTTATGCACGTTGAGTTTTTCGCTCCATAGTGTTAGGAAAGGAATTACAATATTTTTCTTTTCAGAAAAACTGGCAGATAACCAAAGTGATACAATAAAAATCAAATACAAAAACCCATGGTATCTGGAAGCATTGATATAATAAATAGATGGATTCATATAAGAAAAAAGTAGAATTCCAAATGTACCTGACAGATAAAACAACAGTACGCTCGGCTTCCTGACAAAAAGCAGGCAGTTATATCCAAGGAGAAAGAAGGAAAAAAAAGTAAGAAAAGTTTTTGCAAAATAGCACCCATCGCCCACAGCGATTATATTAGTATTCCAGAATTGGATACCCGATAATTGAGGAATAGGTACAAAACCATACCACATCCACCACAGAACGTTCAAAAAACGGTCAGGGTTAATGTATGTGATCCAATGAGCTGCAAATGCACTGTCTGGGGGAGGAACAATTGATTTCATTGAAACCCAGATAGAAAATAAAATAATTATAACCGACCACCCCGTATGTTTAATTGACAATTTATTTTCACTATCCTGCATTTTATTAAAAAAATAATTTGCAGTTATAAAAATCAACAGGGAAATAGAGAGTATCACTCCAAATCCTCCTGTTGCATTAGCAAGAAAAAAAATCACAATTGCTAATGGGATACTACTTTTAAAATACCTGGAGTAAAGCGAACAAAATAAAAAAATAAAAAAAATTGTCAGCGCATATCCCCTGCTGATAATTCCATATTCATATAACGCATAATAACCCGAACAAAATAAAAGTTTCTGAAAAAGAGTGAATGGGGAAAAACGCAAAAAAAGATATATGGCCCCTACTGCAAATACTAAATGGGATACTTGTACAATAGCCGGGTTCAACGATATTTTGCTTACAAAGTGTAAAATGAGGTACCATACATAGGGATTTGAACTCATTTTCATATTATGAAAAAAATCGAATAGTGTGTTACTGCTGCTGGCGATCAACCATGGCTCTAATTCATCCCTCCACATTTCATGATGCAGCATTCCAATAATTTCAGCTACAGCATAACACAAAAGAATAAGAAAAAGATAAAAAGGAATTTTTCCTTTTTGCCGGGGAAAGATTTTATGGGAAATAGTTAACAGAATAAGTTATTTTTCATTCACAGTTTTTCGGGCAACAACGACCGCCTGTGTAAAAATATCCCGCATACCAAAATAGTATTCTATCATTTCAAAACCTGCACTTTCAAATGTTTTTGTTGCATGCTGGCGCGATCTCACCCGGGTAATTTCATCGGGATGCAACTTAACCTTCATCCTGAAAATTTTATTCAGGATAAAGTGTGCACTATCCAGGACAAATACCGTAAAGCCAAAAGTGGGAGGCCAAAGCACAAGAATTTTACCCCCTGGCTTTAACACACGTTTGCATTCTGTCAATATTTGCTGTATTTCATCTTGAGTGAAATGCTCAAGGACTCCCAAATTGTAAAGTCCATCAAACGTATTATTTTCGAAAGGAAGTGAAAATATATTTCCTTGTACAACTTTACAATCACTTCCATTTACATTTTTATAGATCTTAAGCGCCTCACTGGAAATATCCAATGCCGTAATATCCATGTGCTGCCTGATGTCCGTATCCACCTGTCCGCTGCCACATCCTGCATGAAGCACATGCGCACCTTTTGCAAAATGTTTTTTAACAAAATGATTTAAAATGTTTTTAACTATCAACCGCCTGTAAATTCCTGCAAGAAAATCATAAGCAGTATTACTTGGGCGGTCTTTATCTGCCCAATAAATATCCCAGTCCTGTTCTATTTCTTTTTCTTTAGTTGCCATACATATTAATTATTTACTCGAAGTGCTTGAGCGTTAAACAACTTTCTTCTGCAAAGGGTTAGTAAAAACTGCAAACTCTTCCATGCATCTTGCCAAGTCATTTTTGAGGTTCCATAGGTTCTGGAAGGAAGTTCTATCGGTATCTCAAAAATTTTCTTCCCATTAAAATTCAGGATAAACAAACTTTCAAAAAAGAAAGAATAACCATTAGACTGGATCAAAGCAAATATGTTTTTATCAATATTTTTTAAATTATATAGCCGGAATGCACCGCTGGCATCATAAGGCATATCCAATAAGTTAACAGTGAGGAAATGCCCCAGATGCGTAAGCGATTTCCGGAACAAATTCCAGGTAGCAAGACTATCTTTTTTCAAATACCTGGAGCCAACAACAATATCTGTTTTGTCCTTATTTTTCAAAAAATCATATATATATTCGGGAGAATGAGTAAAATCACAATCCATGGTAACCAATATATCATATCCGTTTTTATATGCATATTGAATTCCTTCCTTATGCGCGTTTCCTATTCCTGATTTTCCTGCACGATGAATAACACTTACTCCTTTATTATCACCTACGATGCCGTCTATTATCTTTCCTGTTCCGTCCGGAGAATTATCATCCAGGAATAAAACATCAGATTCCAGCTTAAGCAATTGAATCTGCTGCAAGATCCTTCCAACATTTTCAGCCTCGTTATACGTAGGAATAAATATGAGTATTTTACTTTGAGCCATTTCCCTTTAATTCTTCATCAACCAATATTTTTATCAATCCATTAAAATCCACAGATGGAGACCACCCGGTTGCACTTCTTATTCTCTGATTGTCCCCAAAAAGATTCTGCTTCTGCTTTTTAGTAATCAAACCGGGATTTACTTTTACAAATTTAGTCCAATCAAGCTTAAGATAATCAAACACACCCGTCACAAAATCTTTTATCGTATGAATTGTTCCGCTTGAAACAATAAAATCATCAGCCTTAGGCAACTGCATCATTTCATATATAGCTCGCATATAATCGGGTGCATAACCCCAATCGATTTGCGATTCAAGATTGCCCAGAACAAGTTCAGTCTTTGTTCCTTTCGCAATTGCAACAGCTGTTTGGACAATTTTTTTAGAAACATACTTTGATTCACGTAAAGGAGACTCGTGATTGTAAAAAATGCCCACCGAAGCAAAAATATCATGATTTTCTTTATAAAAATGACAAGCTCCTATTCCGGCAGTTTTTGTAATACCATAAATACAATCAGGTTGCAAAGGAGTCACTTCATTCTGGGGTGATGTACACGGGCTTCCAAAAATATGTGAGGATGCTGCATAAAATAGTTTGCTCTTCGGAGAAAATTTCCGGATGCAGTCCAAAAAATTTACCAATGCTTTTACATTTACATCCAGGCTCTTCTGAAAAAGCGCTCCGTCATCAATTTTCACATCTGCCGATGACTGGTGAACTGCAGCCAGGAAATAAATTTCAGCCGGTTGGGTTTTAGCAATCAGATTCTCTACATGAGATACTTGCAGTATATCAACATTTGCAATTCCATATTTATTTTCAGAAACCTGTTTGCTTGAAATGCCGATGACCTCGTATTTTCTTTCGCGCAAAAGAGCAGTGAGATAGTTTCCATCCTGACCCGTATATCCAACAACAATTGCTTTCTTCATTAACCGACAATTTCAATTTTAGGTAGGGGGAAAATAAATTTACCTCCGGATTTCATAAAATCATTTTCCTTTTCAAGAATTCCTTTTCTAAAATGCCAGGGAAGAACTAAAAAATAATCAGGCTTCATTGCTTTTGCTTCTTTCTCAGAAACAAGAGGAATGTGTGTAGCCGGAGTGAACGATCCGAATTTATCTTCATTCACCTCCGCAATAAACGGGATATCCCGTGCAGATAATCCACAATATTGCAGAATCACATTTCCTTTTGTAGAAGCGCCATATCCGAATATTTTTTTTCCGTCTTTCTGAAGCTCACGAATCAGCGCAACGAGCTCTTTTTTATGCTCTTCTACACTTTTCTTGAATTCTACATATAGTTTTAAAGTATTCAATTGTAATTTTTCTTCATTAGCCGCATATTCTGATACACTCTGCTTAGAAATATAATGAGAATTATTTTTTGCAGCCGTAATCCTGAAGCTTCCTCCATTCACATCATTCAACACAACATCAATTATTTTAAAACCAACTTTATCCAACAAATATTTTACCTGTAGAAAGCCATAATACTCGAGATGCTCATGGCAAATAGTATCATAAGAGTTTGTTGCCAGCATCGCTACAAGATAACTTTGTTCAAACACCCAAATTCCATCATCGGCCAGTACATCATACACCTGTTTCACAAAAGAAAGTGGCTCTTCCAAATCATAAAACATCGAAATTGACGTGATTACTTTAGCTTTCTTTCCCGGATATTTATTATTTATATTATCGAAAGAAAAAAAATCAGGAATTAGTCCGATATGAGCGGGGTAATACTTGTTAAATTTTGTTCCCGTAGGATCAATTCCTGTCAATACCAGTCCTTTATCACTTGGATACTGCTGTAACAAAGTACTATCGTTACTTCCAATGTCAACAATCAAATCATCTTTTTTCAACTCAACAATTGATTGCAGATTCTTTACAATCGATTGTAAGTGACGAACCATGGATTGATTTAATCCTGAACGGTAGCCATAATTCAAGCCATACATCTCACTACTGTCGTATGAATGATGAAGCTGAACTAAGTGACAAACATTATCGCTGTCATTTTTAGGATGACACTTCACTAATTCTAAAGGCCCTGAAGTTATTTGATCAGATTTATCCTTGGGAAATACACCTGTTAATGTTTGATTGCCAAGATGGAGTAATGAAACCAAATTGGTATTTCCACAAATTCTGCAGTTGGCAATCTCCTTATACATTCAAAAAATATTGAATAATTCGTGCCCAAATTACTGCTTTTTATTTGACTACCTGGAAAGAAAGAAATAGAAAAACGAAACCGGATAAAGAGGGAAATGTTATCGTAATATGTTAACGCGCTTTGTTCTTTATCTCAACAAACTAACATTCCCCTTTTTAGAAATCTTCTCACCGGAGGTAAGAGTAGCTTTGAGTTGATATGCAAAGACAGACGTTTCCTGTTTGGCAGAGGAAGAAAACAAACCCTTACGAGTGCCATCCCATCCTTGTTTAGGGTCATTAGTTTCAAAAACCTTTTCTCCCCAGCGGTCATATATTTTTAATTCAAGATCAGAAATACAATTTCCATATACATACAAGATATCATTCTCTCCATCATCATTAGGGGAAAAAGCATTGGGAAGGTATATTCCACCACATGTTGTTATTTCTACTGTAATACAATCATCGTCAGTACAGCCACTGGCGTCAGTAACAACCACACAATAATCCGTAGTTGCAGCGGGTGAAGCTGTGGGATTCGGGCAAGCAGTGCAGCTTAAGCCGGCTGCAGGAGACCAAAGGTAAGTCCCCCCTCCGGTAGCTGTTAATTGGGCGCTGCCTCCTGCTGAAATAGTTGAAGGAGAAGCATTTACAGTTACTATAGGGGTAGAAGGCTGGGTCACATTTACCGTTACTGTTTGTGCGCAGCCGCTGGCATCTGTAACCGTAACACTATAAGTTCCAGCCGAAAGTGCAGTAGCAACAGAAGAGTTTTGTCCCGATGGGCTCCAGCTATACGTATAGCCAGGAACTCCTCCGGAAACAGCAGCAGTTGCACTTCCATCGGAAGCTCCACAAGTTGCAGCTAGGCTTGTCACTGTGACAGTAGGGCCATTGGCGACCGATACGGTTACTGGCTGAGAAATAACAGAACATCCCAAGGCATCAGTTACTGTTACCACATAACTTCCGGATGCTAAACCAACAGCGCTAGGAGTTGTTTGTCCGCCTGGTGACCAGCTATAGGTTAATGTACCTGTTCCACCGCTTGCTGATGCCGTAGCAGAACCTGTAGGCGAACCACAGGAAGTAGGAGTTGAAGTAGGAACACTGACCGTAGGCGCATTGGCACTGGTAATACTTACTGTTTCTGTAGCAGTACATCCTCCGGAATCTGTAAGTATAACAGAGTAATTACCAACAGCAAGCCCGGTTGCAACCGAAGAACTTTGAGCAGGCGATGTATTCCATACATACGTATACCCAGGAGTTCCTCCATTTCCTGTTGCGGTAGCAGTTCCATTAGAAGCAGAGCATCCTGTCTGAGTAGAAGCTACAGTTACACTGGGCTGCACAACTGTAGCGGTAATATTTACAGTTGTAGTATTTGTACACCCACCTGCATCAGTTACTGTTACAGTAAAAAAACCTGCAGATAATCCCGTAGCAATAGCAGAACTTTGCGCAGGAGTTGTGTTCCATACGTAAGTATAGGTTCCAGCCCCACCTGTACCTGTAGCAGTTGCAGTGCCATTAGGGGCAGCACATCCGCTCTGTGGAGTTGCCGTAGCAGTTACGCTAGGTTGAGAAGTGCCGGTAATGTTAACGGTAGTTGTATTTGAACAGCCGCTTGCAGGGAAAG
>JADMIO011875061.1_pt1 | contig 36692 bp, 31 predicted proteins | sample 8958161 | NCBI WGS metagenome assembly JADMIO01 (sample SAMN16585339, study PRJNA669376) | soil metagenome | isolation source: Crop rotation soil | place: USA: Cullars Rotation, Alabama | collected 2011
GGCCGCGACTTCAAGTCACGTGAATTCCAAGCTTCGGATCCCACTGTGCTGGAAAGCGCCTCCAAGGCGGCTTTGCTCGCGATGGAACGCGCTCAGGTGACGCCTGATCAAATTGATTTAATTATCGTCGCCACCATCACGCCGGATATGCCGTTTCCTTCGACCGCTTGCCTGGTGCAACAAAAAATCGGCGCACGCCGCGCTGCCGCCTTCGATATTGAAGCGGCTTGCTCTGGCTTTATTTTCGGTTTGGAAATTGGCCAGCAATTCATCATGTCGCGAACCTATGACACCGTACTGGTCATCGGCGCGGAAAAACTTTCTTCTATCGTGAATTGGAAGGATCGCAACACCTGCGTGCTTTTCGGCGATGGCGCCGGAGCTGCAATTTTGCAGCACCGCCCTCAAGCGCACGGTCTGTTGACGGCGTGTATGGGTTCGGACGGGTCAAAGGCGGAATTACTTTCCATGCCCGGGGGAGGCAGCCGTTGTCCGGCAACTCCCCAATCTGTTTTGGAGGGTCATCATCATCTGCGTATGGATGGTAAAGAGACTTTCAAAAGCGCGGTCAATGCAATGTACACTGCCGCACAAGAAGCGTTGCGCCGCTGCGAAATTGATATTTCCCAAATCAAATGCGTTATTCCACATCAAGCCAATCGACGCATTATTGACGCCGTGGGGGAACGTCTTGGCGTCACTCCAGAACAAGTTTTTATCAACCTGGAAAAATATGGCAACACCTCTGCCGCCTCCGTGGCAATCGCCCTGGATGAAGCGGTGGGGCAAGGAAAAATTCATCGTGGCGATCTCGTATTGCTGGTAGTGTTTGGCGCGGGTCTGACGTGGGGGGCAGCCGTGATTGAATGGTAAAAAAATTTGCTGCCAAACGAATCGGTGCTAAGATTGGAATACCTTAATATGAGTGCCAGAAAAATTGATTTGCATGGTTCGATTCAGGCCACCAGCCACGCCCAAACGCGGTTGTCACTACCGGCCAGTGCAGTCCGGATTCGCAAAAGCGGAATTGAATTTCGCTCTGACCACCCTATCCCCGCATGGACAGAAATGATTCTCGATCTACAACGTCCTGATGCAAAAAAATTTCATTGCACCGGCGTTGTGGTTGCGTGCGATGGAAATCGCCATTCCGGCTACTCGGTTTCTCTTCTATTCACAAATCTCTCCCGCCACTCGCAGGCTTTCCTCAGTTCACTGGCTTAATCGGATTTAAAATCAACGGCACTTGTCTCCGAGCTTTTCGCTCTGTTAGACTCTTTGCATGGAATTATTTCGTCGCATTTTGTCCACCGCAGTCGAAGGCGGTGCTTCGGACGTTCATATCAAAGTTGGCAATCCCATTGTTTTTCGGATCAATCGAAAATTAGTCGCAATCGAAGCCCCGATTCCTACAGCAGAATGGATGCAAACGGTCATCGAAAATATTCTGCCAAAACATTTGCAAAAACGAATCGACGAAGAGCACGAAGTCGATTTTTCTTATTTTCTTCAGGGAGTCGGCCGGTTTCGAACCAATCTTTTTCAGGAGTGCGGGCGCCCTTGCTTCGCCATGCGATTCGTCAAAACGCAGGTGCCCACGTTCGAGGAACTGGGCCTGTTGGATATTTTGAAAAGAATCGCGCAATCGCCACGCGGCATTGTGTTGCTAGCAGGTTCCACTGGCTCCGGAAAATCGACCACTCTCGCCGCGATGATCGAATACATCAACGCGAACAGCCGCAAACACATCATCACGATGGAAGATCCCATCGAATATGTTTTCGAGGACAATCAATCTATTATCGAACAGCGCGAAGTTGGGCTCGACACGCTGTCCTTTGAACATGGTTTGAAACACGTTTTGCGTCAGGATCCGGACATTATTATGGTAGGGGAAATGCGGGACGCCACGAGTTTTCAAGCAGCCATGAGCGCGGCTGACACCGGACATCTGGTGCTTTCCACATTGCACACCACCAATGCCGCGCAATCTATCAGCCGCATTCTTGATTTCTTTAAAGCCGATGAACGCGAACAAGTCCGCCGCCAGCTTGCCGGAACTTTACAAGCCGTAATTTGCCAACGAATGGTTCCAACCCTTGCTGGAGGCATGACTCCGGCGCAGGAAATTCTGATTAACACCACCACTGTGCGAAAATTGATTGAAGAAAACCGTCTCGACAAACTTCCCGCTGCCATCGAAACCGGCACCGATGATGGAATGTTGAATTTCAATCAGGCTTTGCTTGCGTTGGTGCAACAAGGAAAAATTTCGAAGGAAGAAGCGCTCGCCAAAGCGACCAATGCGCAAGCGCTTGAAATGAATTTTCAAGGAATCTTTCTCAGCGAAGGCAAACGGATTTTGGGTTGACGGATTTATTTCGGCAACTTGTTCAAAATCATTTCCACCGTTCGTTCCATTGCACCGAGATTTTCTCGAACAACTTGCTGCGCATTTTTTCCAAGTGTTTCACATCGATTTTTGTCGGCGAGTAAACGGGCGAACGTCGTTTCCAACTCGGCTGCGTTCTGCACTTGAATCGCTGCGTCTCTCTTCACCAGCAAATCTGCAATTTGCAGGAAATTCTGCATGTTGGGACCAAACACCATCGCTTTGCCTAACGCTCCCGGCTCGATCGGATTTTGCCCGCCTTCTGCCGTCAAACTTTTGCCTACAAAAATGAGCGATGCGTATTCGTAAAAAAATCTTAGTTCACCCGTTGTATTCACGAGCAAACAATGGATTTCACCTGAAGCTCGTTTGGTTTCAGGGGTGATATTCGTGCGATAAATGAAATTCACACCGCGCGATTCCAATTCGCGCCCCACCTCTTTGCCGCGTTCGAAATGGCGTGGAACCAAGACGAGAAACAGATCTGGGAACTTTTTACGAAGCCGGAGAAATAAATCCGTTAAAATTGCTTCCTCGCCATCATGCGTGCTTCCGGCGACCAGAACTGGCGCATCGGATTTCACTCCGATTTGCCGGAATAAACCGGGAACATCGAGGGACTTTCGGTCTTCTAGTTTAGCCGAGTCGAATTTCAAGTTGCCGAGAGTATGAATATTTTCGGGACGAAATCCGAGTTCATGCAAACGGGCAGCATCGTCCGCATTTTGGCAACCCACTCCGGCAAATGTTTTGAAAATATTTTTAAAAATAAAACCAAATCGCTTGTATCCACGGATTGATCTTGGCGAGAGTCGCGCGTTAACCAGAAAAACCGGCACACCTCGGTTCGCAGCCAGCCAAAGTAGGTTAGGCCAGACTTCCGCTTCGACCAAAACAATGCCAATGGGATGAAGGACGTTGAGGGCTCTTCGGACAACCCAACTTGCGTCGATTGGATAATAGATCTTCTCAATATGCAGTGGTAAAATTCGGCGTAATTCCCCCATTCCAGTCGAGGTCGTGGTGGAAACCACAATTTTCAAATTAGGGGCGCGACGTTCAATAGCGCGTATCAGTTGCGTGCAAATATTGACTTCTCCGACGCTAACGGCATGAAGCCAAAGAACGTTTCGGTTCGTCAGGCTTTGTTTCAGTTTGCTGTTGTAAAGACCGAATCGTTGACCGAAACCGCCGCGCCAATTTCCGCGCCGCCACATTTTTAGAAAATAGAACGGCGCGCTAATCGCAAAGAAAATGAGAAAGAGAATGTTGTAGATCAGTCGCATGTTTTAATGCCGAAAAAAGATCCACCAGATGAGAATCAGCATCGGGATCATGAAAGGCAACGTCCACTTGTAAATGTATTCAAGAAAATGGGGTGAATGGACTTTTTGGTGGTCGGCGATGGACTTGACCATAAAATTTGGGCCGTTGCCGATGTAGGTATTAGCGCCAAAAAAAACGGCGCCGATGCTGATTGCCACGATGAACTGATTGAGGCTCCCATTCCCCAGAAGATAAGCGATTTCAATTTGTTCCCGGCTGATCGTTTTCGACGCCAGACTCGAACCGAAATATTTTTGTAATGTTTCAAAGGTATGGCGAATCGGTTCCCCCGCGCTGGTCAGATCCGCTCCATTGTTTTGCACAAAATGTTGCACCTGCGAAATGACATCCTGATTCACAAATGACCCGAAGATTGCGCTCAGGAAACTAAGGTAGGTAGGGGCGTTGTCCAGAACGCTGGATAGTACGCCCGAGCCCCAATAAAAAAGTTCCGGAGGAGGCGCTTTTCCCAAAATCATTCCCGAGTTGCTTTGCAGCCAATCGAGCGCGGGCATCATCGTCGCAAAGATGCCAATAAACAGGACGGCCACTTCCTGAATGGGATGAAAATTGAAATGATTGGATGCATGGACGGATTTTTTTGTCGTGAAGTACGAACCTGCCGCCGCGCCAATCATCAAGGCTTCCCGAAGGAAGGGAGGCTTGTTGATGAATACCGCGCCGAGGATTAACACGAGAAATACAATGTTTCCAAGGCCGTCGAAACGCCATTCATCGCCATGCTCTGCCAGATGTTGGCGAATGGGTTTAGGCGCGCGCAGATAATTTTTCCGATCGATAAAATAAAAAGCCACGAGCAGAAATCCCAGGCCAACCGCCCACATTGGCCAGCAATGTTCGGCAACCCACCAAAACGGAATGCCCTTGAGGTAGCCGAGAAAAAGTGGAGGGTCGCCAATGGGCGTGAGGCAACCGCCGACATTCGAAATAATAAAAATGAAAAAGACAACGTGATGTGCGGTGACACGATATTTATTCATGCGCAACCACGGACGAATCAAGAGCATTGATGCGCCCGTAGTTCCCACGAGATTTGCCACAAGTGCTCCCACCAAAAGAAAAACCACGTTGACGCCAGGCGTTGCTTCGCCTTTCACGTTGATGTGAATTCCTCCTGATACAACAAACAATGAGCCGATGAGCGCAATAAAGCCAAAGTACTCGATGGCGGTATGTGCTACGGTATGTGCGGCAGCCGGAGGCAAAGCGAAGAGGTAATATCCCGTCGTAATCGAACCAAGGATGAGCGCAACTTTCGCGTAATGCTTTGTCCACCATACGGAAAATATGAGCGGAGCGAGGGCAATAAGCGTCAAAAGGACGCCGAATGGCAAAATCATCCAAGGATTCGGCGCGTAAGAATTTTCCACCGCGAAAAACTACGTTGCGACGTAAAATCGGGTCAACAGAATATTCCGGATCTTTAAAGGAAACGGCTTTATGAGCGCGCGGGTACGAGCGAGACCAATCGCCCGCATCCGCGCGTTCACATAAGCATCAATTGCTTTTGAATTTCAGTATGAACTTTATTCAAGCCGCCTCCACGAGGATGACCTCGCTGCGGAGGCGGACTTGGTTTTGCTTTTGCGTCTGCAACTCTGCTCTTCGCGCTTTCTCTTCCAGTAAAGCTGGAAAAACGAGCAACGGAAACGACGTGGTCCAAGCCAGCGCGGCAGCATCGTTGGCGGCACGGCGGAGCGGCGCGTTCAGTTCCGGCTTTACCGCATCATCCAGTAATCGTCGCAACAGGCGATTTTTTAACTTCTCGAACTCCGTCTCCTGAACTGCTCGAAACGGCTGCACAAAGAGCGGCGCCAACTCGAAGCGCGTTTCCTGTGCGAACTTTGTCGGCACGGTTTGATTTCTCTTTTTCATTTTTTCCTTTCTGATCGCCGCTCTACATGAGCGACAAATTTTTAAAACAAAAAACCCACGACTGCTTTGGCAATCGTGGGTTTTTGAAATTCTTTGTTAAATTGTTTAGAAGATTTCAGCCACGTTGCCAGAAGCCTGGTGTGAGCGCCAAATCGGCATCGCTACGGAGCGACGGGCGCACAGACTTGTTTTTACTGTAAACGTGTTCTTCATCTAATCGCATGCAAGAAACCGCAACGTGATGAAGTTGTCAAAAGAATTTTTTCGTCAGGAGGGCTTGAGCCGCCAAATCTCAATGCTAATATCGATTTGTGATAGGTGATTCAACTGACGCCAATAAGCCATTGCGCATGGTCAATTGCGGCGCCTGCGAAACAAAAAATTTCATTCCGGGGGATTTGCCGCAGTTTGATACTGTGCCCTGCAAAAAATGCGGTCATCCCGTGATGCTGCCGGTCGCCTTCCGACAATTTGAACTGCGCGAAGTCATCGCCTCCGGCGGCATGGGCACGGTTTTCAGCGCCTATGACGTCAAACTTCAACGTGAAGTTGCGTTAAAAATGATGAAGCGTGAAATGGCGGCGGACCGGGAAGTTTTGGAAAGTTTTTACCGCGAAGCGCGCGCCGGGGCTTCATTGAATCACTCGAACATTATTCATATTTACACGTTCGATGAATTTGAAGGTCAGCCTTACCTCGTCATGGAACTCGCCAACAATGGCAGTCTGGATACCCGAATCATCAATGAAGGCAGCGTTCCGGAACTCGATGTGCTCGACGTGGGAATCAAAGTCGCCTCGGCGTTAGCCAGCGCATTAAAACATAATTTGCTCCATCGAGACATCAAACCCGGTAATATTTTGTTTAACGCCGACCTACCGCCAGAGCCCAAGCTGATTGATTTCGGGTTGGCTCGGTCGGCGGAAACAGACGAGGATGTCTCCGGCGAATCCAGCGTTTGGGGAACACCCTATTACGTCGCCCCAGAAAAAATTAAACGTGAACGCGAGGATTTTCTCTCCGACATGTATAGCCTGGGCGGGACGCTCTATCACGCATTGACCGGCCATGTTCCGTTTGAAGCGGGGACCGTTGAAGATTTAGTTGCCGCACATGTGCACACTCCGTTGACTCCGCCAAATCAGGTTCTGCTTGGAATTACCCAAGCGACCAGTGATGCGTTAGTCCAAGCCATGGCTAAAGATCCGCGAGACCGTTTTCAATCTTACGACGAATTCTCCATGGCTCTCACAGCGGCGCGAAGCGACCTTATCGTCGCTCAATTAAACCAGCCCGCGCCCGGCAAAAAGAGTTGGTGGCGCTGACAAAATAAAAAAGGCAGGCTTGTGGGCCTGCCTTTCGTGAAACGCTAAATTTTCTATTTCTCTTTCTTTTCTTTTTTCTCTTTGGCGTCTTCCGGTTTTGGCCCGATGCGCAACGAAGTGGCTTCCAGTTTGCCATTGTTATCGCGATAGGCGCCGCCGACTTCATCGCCCACTTTGGCGTCGTTCAAAGTCGCGGATTTTCCGTCTTTCATGATCTTGGTTTTATCCGTGATCTGGATCGTCCGCTTCTTCTCTTTGCCGATATTGATGGTTTTTGCGGCTATATCAATTTCATTGATGTTTCCGCGGAATGGAGTGGCGCGATTGCTTTTTCCTTCAGCAGCAGTAGCACCTTTCTTTTCACCCTTCTTCTCCTGCGCTTGAACAGTTAACGTTGTTACAGCAGCGAATGCCGCGACCAACCCGATAGCGATTAATTTTTTAATCATATATTTTTAGTAATTTTCCCGTGGGACGAAACGGGTTTAGCAAACCGGAATCTTTTGTAAAGAAGTTCTTTTCGTCACTTCCGGTCGTAAAATTCAAATCACTTGTTTTCACCGCGTTCGATGATTATCTAAACTCTATGAACTTCCGAATTCCTTGCCTCCTTTTCACTTCGCTTTGGATTCTTTCCACGCCGGTGCAAGGCGAGAATTGGCCACAATGGCGCGGACCCGATTTCAACGGTTCAACGTCCGAGAAAAATCTTTCAACGAACTGGAGCAACACCGAAAACGTCGTCTGGAAAGCGCCGCTGCCCGGAATGAGCGGCGCAACTCCCGCCATCTGGAACGATCATGTTTTTGTTTCCAGTCCCGATGCGCAAAAAAATTTGAATCTCATCTGCCTCAATCGCATCGACGGCAAAGTCCGCTGGCAAAAACAAGTTGCTGTCGGCGATAAGGTCATTGGCCGGAACAATATGGCTTCTCCCTCGCCCGTCACCGATGGGAAATCCGTTTTCATCCTTTTCGGCACCGGGGATCTCGCCGCGTATGATTTTTCCGGAAAGGAAATGTGGACGCGCAACATCGGCAAGGACTTTGGGAAATTTTCCATCATGTGGCTCTATGGCTCCAGCCCACTACTCTACAAAGGCAAACTTTACCTCCAGGTTTTGCAGCGCGAACCGATTCCATCTGATTACGCGCACGCCATCGACGACAAACCGCATCGCGAATCCTACTTGCTTTGCATCGATCCTAAAACCGGCAAAGACCTTTGGCGGCATATTCGTAAAACCGACGCGAAAATGGAATCCAACGAGGCTTACTCAACACCCACACCCTTTGAAGGAAAAAACGGAACTGAAATCCTCATCGTGGGCGGAAATTGTGTGACCGGCCACAAAGCCGACACCGGCGAGGAGATCTGGCGTTGCGACGGCTTGAACGCCAAGAACGGCGATTGGATGCGTATTGTCCCTTCGGCTGTGACCGGTGCGGGAATGATCTTCGCCTGCGCTCCGAAAAAGGAACCGGTCTTCGCCATCAAATCCGGCGGCAAAGGCAACATCACCTCCAGTCACATTGCTTGGAAGTTCGAGGAATACCCCAGCGATTGCGTCACGCCGCTCTTTTATCAGGACAAACTTTTCGTGCTTGATGGCGACAAGCAGATGATGACCTGTCTCGATCCGAAAACCGGCGAAAAGAAATGGCAGGGCAACCTCGGTGTGCGCGAAATTTTCCGCGGCTCACCTACCGGCGCGGATGGGAAAATTTATTGCTACGGCGAACGCGGCACCGTCGTCATCCTCGATGCCGGAAAAGAATTTAAAATATTGTCCACCATTCCTATGGGCGAAGAACCCTCCCGTTCTTCCCTCGCCATTTCACAAGGCCAAATCTTTATCCGCACCGCACAGCATCTGTATTGCATTGGGAAAAAATAATCTTCAAATCCTCAAAGAGGCAGCAAAGCTCCCATGCGGAATGCAAAGATGCCTAGAGCGCGCGTCTCCAGGCGCGACACTGGAAGCCAATGATAATGAAAACACCCGCGAGAAACAGGATCTGAACGCAGGCGGCCAATAGCTGCGCCTCGCTCAGGTCCAAAGCCGGAAGCCTTCCGAATCCGACCACCAGCACTAACCCGGCGACCACGGCGCAAAGCATCTGGCAGAGGTGCGCCACCTTTTTGTCGGAAAGGATTCTCTTTTGGAGCAACCGTGTCATCATAAATGGCTCTTTCTCTTCGAGGTTTATTGTCAAACTACAACTCTATCTGACCAGACGACGGCACAAACCTCACGCGCATTGGGACGCTCAATCCCGGTCCGGCGAGGCCCTACTTGGTCCCCAGCAGCTTGGCTTTCAACGTTTGATACTCGGCTGACGTGATCGCTCCCATTGCTTCGGCGCTTTTCAAATCGATCAACTGCTTGCCCAATGTCTCACCGGCCGCTTGGGAACTTCGATTACCTATGCCAATACATCCACTGCACAAAAACAGAGCGGAAAAGGCGATGGAACTAAGAACAATTAATTTTTTCATGTTGTTTGTTTTACGTTGACGCATCAGAGCTGAGCCACCGCCGCCAGAAACGTCAACTCGAAAGGTGAACCGAGCTAACACCTCCGGCGATAGTTACGTCGCACGTGGTTTTCGAAATTCGTCAGATATCAAACGTGTGAATCTAAAATCTCTTTGGCTTCCGTCATTTCTTCCGTCGGGACTGTAATGGGATATGAAATCGCGACGCCCGCAATCGAGAAATGATCCGATGTCGCCAACTCAAGAGGATGCAAACCCGCTGCGCGCAACGCCGCCATCAAAATGTCCGCCTCCGCCGCCGTTCGCGTGGTTCGAATTGTCGTGAATGTTGGTTTGTTCATAAAGAGTGATGCTGCGGAAGCGGTTCCCTTCGCGGCCGCTTTCGAGGTTGATGGGTTGACCGTAAATCTTCGCCCAAGCCGTGTCGAGCGTCACCTGCGCTGCATATCAAATCGCGCCCTTAAACAAATTTAAGGAATGGATTTAAGGAATGGACGGAAAAGACTAAAACCGACTGTCTATAATCAACACCCCAGCGGACTGGCCTCATTTGCGCGAGAAGAGCAGTCGAAAGCCAAAGAGCACGAGCGCGGCACCGAACACACGCTCGAGCCATGCCGACACACACGACCCTTGAAAAGACTGCACACCTCTTTGCGCAAGGAATGCGTAGGACGACAGGACAATCGCATCCACGGCGATGGTCGTGAATACCAGAATCGACAATTGTAAAGGAACAGAGCGATGCGGTTCGATAAATTGTGGAAGCAGCGCAGAAACAAAAAGCAACGCCTTTGGATTCGTCAACTGGATGAGTAAACCCTGAAGAAAGAGACTGCGATGGGCCGCAGCAACTACGACGCGCTGGGTGGGCACAACGGGTGATCGCACAAACGTCGATACGATGATGCGAACTCCCAAATAAAACAGATAAAGCGCGCCCAACACGCGGAGAACCGTAAAAGCAACGGTGGCAGTGGACAGCAAAGCGCCCAGCCCGAGTGCAATACAAACAAAGAACAGGAAATTGCCAAGCTGGATACCCGAGATACCAGCCAGGCTCGCTCGAAATCCATAGCGCGTCGATTGCGCCATCGAACACATCACGGCTGGCCCGGGCGTCAGCGCGACGACCAACCAGGTTGCGAGATACAATAGAAAAACTTTAATACTCATATTATCGAGTAGGTGCTGTGCCGCCTAACGCCCCAAGCTCAGCGACCCGGCGCACGGGAGGCAACGATCGCAACCGCGACGCCCCCCGGATTCGCTGCAGCGCATGGTTAGGCCGCAACGCCACATGGTCAATCCGCTTTCCATTTATAACCGTAATCAGACGGTGGATCAAAATCCGAAGCCATCAAACCGTAAGATTTACTTCCAACCTGGATGCGGTTGGTATTCCAGTAAATTTTGAGATAGTCAACATGCCCGTCCACGAAGCTGACGACGTTTTTTGCGTCCTTGAAGAGGGCATTTTCGAGCGAAATTGGACGTTTTGGTTCGTGCCACGAAAACGGAAAGAGTGCTGAAGCTTCAGTGAGCAAAAGCGTTCTGCTCGGATCTTTAATCGAGGTGACTTTCCGCCCGGCAAGGCCGGCGGTCATCGTGCCGAAAAGACGATTTGTCCCGCCGGCGTTGAAAGCGTAACTCGAATATTCTGTAAAAGCCTGCTCGTGTAAACCACGCGGCACATGGCCAACAGGCGGTGCGTCGAAATAAAACGTGTCGGCTGGACAGGCAAAGATTTTGTCTTCCGGCGATGATTCGCCTTTGAGGCCAACATTGGCTTTCATGAGGTTTTTGTAGCCGGTCATGGCGATAAAATTATTCATGGAAGCGTTGGTATTTTCTGCGGGAGTGTTGGGGGCAAGATCGCTGAAATCGTCCGTATACATGCGCAGACCTAAATTAACCTGCTTCAAGTTACTCATGCAGGTTGTCCGCTTCGCCTTGTCCTTTGCACGACGCATCGCGGGGAACAGCAACGCGGCTAAAATGACGATGATGGCAATCACCACTAATAACTCGATCAAGGTGAATCCTGAGTTAAAGGGAGTTCGTTTCACCGCTGTCTGTATTTGCCGCATTTACTCTCCAACACGGACGGATGCGAATAGTTGCGGCCTAACGACAAAAGCTCCGCGAACCGGCGCACGGGACGCAACGATGGCTACCCCGACGTTCCCGCCGGGTTCGCTGCAACGAATGGTTAGGCCGTTTGTGGTTTGTCATACGTTCGGAGTTCTGGGTCGGCCAAGAAACCCATGTGATAGCGCCGGTGCTCGTAGCAATCGCGTAGAAACAAATGCCGGCGCTGAAAGTAATCGGAGCACTGACGAATGGCGTCCGCGACTTGGGCCGCGTCGCTGACAACCGTCTCGGCTGAAACGGACTCTGGCATCGGGGCAGTGGTGAAAACCTGAACACGCATCCAAGCGTGTGTGCGCGGGAAGTCTCGATCGGGACTGCGTGGCGGAAGACTGTCAAAGCTGATTCCGCAGTTGAGATAGAACGTCCACGGTCCGCTGCGGTCGTTCCAAGTGCTGCCCTGAATTTGGTAGTGCTCGGTGTAGCCCTCGTGAGAGCGGGAGAATGTGTGGCGCGTCTTCTTGAAGCCGCGTGGCTTCAGATGAGTCGCGTGAAGCTCCGAAGTGAAGATGTCGCCAAGCGTGCTCATGGAGAACGGCCTAACGACCCAAGCTCAGCGACCCGGCGCACGGGACGCACCGATTGCAACCACGACGCCCCCGCCGGGTTCGCTGCAGCGCTTGGTTAGGCCATTTGTGTGGTAAGTGCATATGCCTGCTCAATGATGGAACGTGCGACACGATAAAACGCGCGCTGGCTGGAATCAACCTCGTGAACCGTGACCTCCGTAATCCAAATACTGCCTGTGGCCGGAAACTCTGGAAACCGCGCAGCCATGCCCTCCTCAATGCCGCGAAGAATCGCCGCTCGATACTCCTCAGAAACCGGCACTCTGAAATGAACTCCCGGCGTTTGGTTGTAGTGGAACTGCAAACGCAAACCCGCCGCCTCGAACCGCGGGCCGATATGCTGACTGAAGCTCGCATACAACTCAACCTCACCTGGAGATGCTGGCGACATGGAATGGCCTAACATTTAGGTGAGCGACAATATTGTCGTCTATCACGGTGCATGGTTTTGACCGTAAAACTTCATTTTTGCCTTGTCCAGCCACATTATTTCGTCAGTCTCGGTCGTACGATTGAATCGGGCAATTACGACAGTGGACCAATTCATCCCCCTTCCCAAATTGAGGCTGCGGGAACCGTGGCACGAGGTCATGCGGTTCAAACTTTGTCGCGGCGCACCCAAGAGGCTCAGGCAGAAGGTCGTTTTTGTTTCGAAAGTTCGTTTCTGCTCGGGCAGAAGGTCGTTTTTGTTTCGAAAGTTCGTGTCTTCTCGGGAAGATGGTCGTTTTTGTTTCGAAAGTTCATTTCTGCTCGGGAAGAAGGTCGTTTTCGTTTCGAAAGTTCGTGCCTGCTCGGGAAGATGGTCGTTTCTGTTTCGGAAGGAGTTTTCAGCTTTAACGCGAAAGTTACTTGCTCCCGAGGTTTTTACGGGTTTTCGGCGTTTTTTGGTAAATTTGCCGTTGACAGGGGAGAAATGGAATCGCCAGAGTTGGCCGCGTTCCACAAATAGTGCAGGAAAGAAACGTTTTGTCGTTCCAAGCGGGACTCGAAAATTGAAACGACATTTTTACCCATCCATGAATGGTTGGGCTATTTTTCAGGAACTTATTCTCCCAACGGACTGGGCGCTGGGTAATCGGGCGCGGCGTAAAAGGTGGGGAATTTCAAAGTGAAACTCAATCACGCTTTGTTCCGCGTGACATAACGCAGACCTTGGTCGAAGGCGCGCATGGTCGCTTCGCCGCGCACGAAATAAAAGGACGGGTCGTCCGGGTGTGTGCCGGTCCGGCTGTAAATGTTGATCTCGGCGCGGTTCATCTGTTGATAAACGTCGGCGATGGGCAAGGTGTAGTTGATACCGATGGAGGTGTCGCCCGGATAATAAATTTTTCCAATGCTGTCCTTCATGTGTTCGAGCGCTTTCACAATGGTGGTGTCCCAATGGCGCGCGATGGAAATGATGAGGGTGTTTTCCGCCATGCCGGGAAGGGGTTGCCAGAGGTCGGGATTGGCCGGTTCAGTCGTGGGCGCAAAGAAAAAGAGCGGGGTGAAAGTTCCGGTGGTGGCGGTTTCGTGTCGGAGGTAAGCCTCCATCGCATTGGTCAGACCGTCCCAAGTGGTTTCCTTGCCCAGCGCAAAAGTGGAATAGTTTCTAGCCATATAGATTATTCTCCCAACGGACTGGGCGCTTTGTAATCGGCGCGGCGTAAAGGCGGGGAACTTTTCCTACAATCCTTGCCCCGCGCCATCCGCGCCGCCGCCGTCGAGATCGATTAAAATGTCGCGTGGCTCCGCGCCTTTGCTCGGGCCGACGATGCCGCGGTTTTCCAGTTCGTCCATGATGCGGGCGGCACGCGTGTAACCGAGGCGCAAGCGGCGTTGCATAAGCGAGACGCTGGCTTTTTGTTCGCTGCGAATCACCTCGATGCATTGCTCGATGAGCGATTCGTCTTCGTCGATGCCGCTGCCGCCGTCGCTGTCGAAACTGCTGACGGGCTTTTGCAATTGCTTGTGGATTTCCATTTCGTAGGTCGGCTTGCCCTGCTTCGCGATGAAATCGACGATGTCTTGAATTTCCTGGTCAGTGATCAGTGCGCCTTGCGCGCGAATTAATCTCGCGGAACCGGGCGGCAAATAAAGCATGTCGCCTTTGCCGAGCAATTTGTTCGCGCCCTGGCCGTCAAGAATGGTGCGGGAGTCCACGGCGGCGGCGACTTGGAACGCGATACGCGCCGGGATATTCGATTTGATGACGCCGGTGATGACATCGACACTCGGCCGTTGCGTGGCGACGATGCAATGGATTCCTGCCGCACGCGCCATTTGCGTGATGCGCGCAATCGCCATTTCAACATCCGCCGGAGCGACGAGCATCAAGTCGGCAAGCTCGTCGATAATGACGACGATGTAGGAAAGTTTTTCGGGAATGACGATGTCGTTGTCGCGCGGGACGACAATTTCTTCATCCACTTCCACGGCGAAACCGTCTTCGCCCGCTTCGACTTTTTCCTTTTTCGCCATGAGCGGAAGTTCCGGTTCGGCGGGAGGAATGGGTTTGTTCTTCGGGCGGTCGTTGAAAGATTTTACATTGCGCACGCCGACTTTCGCAAAGATCTGGTAACGCTTTTCCATTTCGTTGACGACCCAGCGCAAAGCGAGAATGACTTTTTTCGGATCATTGACGACGGGGACAACGAGGTGCGGCAACGCGTTGTATTGCTGAAGCTCGACGACTTTCGGATCGATCATGACGAAACGAAGCTGGTCGGGCGAAAACTTGTAAAGCAACGACGCGATGATCGCGTTGATGCAGACGGATTTTCCAGAACCGGTGCTGCCGGCGATAAGCAAGTGTGGCATTTCCGCGAGGTCGGCAATGATCGGATGGCCATAAACATCTTTGCCCAGCGCAATGGGAATGCGCGCTTTCGAATTCGTCCATTCGTCCGATTCAAAAAGGTCGCGCATGATGACCTTCGTTTTGATGAGGTTCGGAACTTCAACGCCGACGGAACTTTTTCCAGGAACGGGCGCGAGAATATTGATGCGTTCGGCCTTCAAAGCCGCCGCAATATTGTTATTCAGCGCGGCGATTTTTTCCATCTTCACGCCCGGCGCGGGATGTAATTCGTAGCGCGTAATCGTCGGGCCTTTGGTGATGTCGCCCATCTGCACTTCGATGTCGAACTGCGCGAGCGTCTGTTGCATGAGCCGCGCGTTGGCCATCAATTCTTCCTTCGACTCTGTCGCCTTCACCGTCATGTCGGGATGCTGAAGAAAATCGAGCGATGGCAACTGATAATTTCCAATAGCTGGCGCGGCAGCGACGGTAATCGGTTTTGGTTTTTTAGGAACCAGTTTGGGGCGCGGCGCAACCGGCGGAGCGGTCGGCAACGTAATCACCGGTTCGGGTAAAGGATTGCCGTTGGCATCCTTCGGGACAGATGCAATTTCCGGCGCGGCGGTGTCGCCGTTTTTTTCCTCCCCATTTTTGGCCGCCGGTTTGCCAAGAATGTCGGCAACCGTGGCCGCAGCAACAATTTCCTTTGCGGAAATGACTTCTTCCAAAACCGGTTCGGGTTTGGTTTCAATTTTTTCCGGCTCAACCGGTTTGGTTCGTCCCGCGCGTCCGGGCTTGGTTTGCGGAAAACTTAAATCGCGCACCGTCGGTTCGGGAACCGGCTTGAGGTCTGCGCCCAACCCGGATTTTTCTGAGGCAACGGCGGCAACGGCTTTGTCTGGTTTTGCCGATTTATTCGCTTTATCCGCCTGCTCCTGCAATTTGCGCGCTTGCTTTTCCAGTTCGCGCGCGCGCTTGGCCAATTCCTTTTCTTCATTCGTCGCATTCGGATCGTCCACCACCGTCCCTGGCGACCAACGGGCGCGAAGCCATTCACCCAATTGAAAATTGGTGAGCTTTAACAGTGAGATCAAATAGAAGGCCAAGAAAATAATGGTCGCGCCCGTCAGCCCAAAAGGTTTGCGGATAAATTTATCCGCAATGGATCCAACCAGGCCGCCCGCTTCGGAATTGATATTTTCCTGTAAGGCCTTGAACCACGACGAATAAAATCCGAGCAGGCCGAGGCAGGTAAAAAATAATATTCCCGCCCAGACCCAACGTCTGCGCAGGTAGGCGAGGAATTGAAAAAGATAAGCGAGGCCGAACGCGAGCATCAGCAACGGCAGGACAAAGGCTCCGGCACCGAAGACAAAATACATGAAGAGGGCGACGCGCGCTCCGATGGGTCCGCCCAGATTGTGCACCGTTTCATTGGGCGGAACGGAATTGGTCGAGAGATCGCGGCGATCATGCGTCACCAGCGCGACCATCAACAAAAGCGCTCCGGCAAGAAGTGCGATTCCAATCGTGTCATTGAAACCGTGCGGCGCCGATGTTTTGTCTTTGGATTCTTTCCGAGCCATGCGCGGGAGATTAAGTCAGGCGAGTTTAAGTTCAAAGTTCAAAACGTCTTCGCGGCGCCGGAATCTGAATATCTCCGAGGAGATCACCGCATTCTTCATTGAACTTTGTGTGCCCAACGTTAGCTTTGTCCGGTTGCTATGGCCGAGAAAACACTTTCCCGATTCAAGAAGTTCCAGTTGAGGGTGCAATCCGTGCTCGACGAAATCGGAATCCTTTCACGCGATGAATCGGAAATGCATTGGGTTGAAAAATTCGCGCACTTCTGGGTAATGGTGGCGAAAAGTTTTTGGCGCAATCGTTGTCCGGTTCGCGCTTCCGCGCTGGCTTATACCACTTTGCTCGCGCTGGTGCCGTTGCTTGCGGTGGCCATCAGTGTTTCGGCAACTTTTTTTAAACAAAAGGGCAACGAACAACAAATTACGCAATTGGTTGACACGTTCGTGGCGAAAGTCGCTCCGCAGCTCGACCTTGTTTCCAAATCTGAAAAACCTTTGGCAACCGATGAACAAAGGAAGTTGCAGAAGGAAATGCTGACAAAATATGACGCGAATCAAAATGGTCGATTCGACAAGGAAGAACGAAACCATTTCAGCGAAGAAGATTCTACGGCCATGGAAGCAGCTCATATTGCTCAAGTGGATGGGCGACAAAAAGTCGCCGAAAGTATCAGCGATTACATAAAAAACGTCAGCAGCGGAACGTTGGGAGCGACCGCAATTATCGCATTGGTATTTGTGGGTATTTCACTTTTGAGCACCATTGAAGCGACCGTCAATGACATCTGGGGCGTGACGCAAGGGCGAAGTTGGTTCGCGCGCATCGTGCAATATTGGGCGTTGATCAGCCTGGGGCCGGTCATTCTTTTACTCGTGATGGGGCTTAATGCGGGTCCTTATCTCACTTCGACTCAAAAGATAATCAGTGTCAGCCCAATCGTCGGAAATATGATTTATGGATTGCTTCCGTTGTTGATGTTGATTCTGGCGTTTGCCGGTTTTTATCAGTTGATGCCGAATACCAAAGTGAAATGGCAGGCCGCCCTGGTGGGGGGAATTGTCGGAGGCTGCCTCTGGCATTTAAACAATAAATTCAGCACGATTTATTTCGGGCAGGTCGTCCGGAACAGCGAAATTTACGGGAAGCTCGCTATCCTGCCCGTGTTTTTGATCGGAATTTATTTCTCCTGGTTGATCGTTTTGTTCGGGGCACAGGTGGCGTACGCTTATCAAAATCGACGCGCTTACATTCAGGAACGCCAAACTGAAAACGTCAACGAACGCGGACGCGAATTTGTGGCGTTGCGTTTGATGACGTTTGTCGCGCAACAATTCCATTGGGGCGAACGTCCGCCAAGCAGCGCGCAAATCGCGGAATCGCTTTGCGTCCCAAGCCAGCTGGTTAGCAAGGTGATACAACCTCTTTTGAAATCAAAATTGCTGTTGTGCGTTGCTTCCGGCGTCCCTGATGAAATCGCTTACGCGCCCGCTCGACCCATCGACCAGATTTCCTACCAGGATATTTTGGATGCAATTCGCGCCGGGACGGGTCAGGAACTCGACACGCGAGACGAACCTTCGCGCGCAGTTGTGCGAGGGAAATTCAATGAGATTCTCACGGCCGAACGGCAGGTCGCGGACTCCATTACCTTGCGAACGCTTGTTCAAGAGCAGCGACTTGGTTAAAGCAGTCCGCCCTGCACTCTCCTGACTTGACTCTCTATTTCCAACTCTCAACCTTCTTTGAAATTTATGATTATCGGCGTTCCCAAAGAAATTAAGAAACAAGAACATCGCGTCGCGCTTTTGCCGTCGGCCGCGTATCAGCTCAGCAAGCGCGGACACAAAGTGGTCGTCGAAAAGAATGCAGGCGCGGGCACGGGTTATCCGGACAAAGATTATGAGAACGCTGGCGCAACTATCGTTTCGGAACACACGGAAGTTTTCAAACAAGCGGAAATGATCGTCAAGGTCAAGGAACCCCAACCTTCCGAAATCGCGTTATTGCGTCCCGGACAGATACTTTTCACCTATCTTCATCTTGCCGCAGACAAAAGTCTTACGGAGGGACTTTTAAAATCCGGCGCAACTGGCATCGCCTATGAAACGATCGAGGTGAATCGTCGGTTGCCGTTGCTCGAACCGATGAGCGAAATCGCGGGACGTATGTCGATCTTAGTGGGCGGATATTTTCTGGCGAAGCACAACGGCGGCAGTGGCGTATTGCTCGGCGGCGTTCCGGGAGTTTTGCCCGGAAAAGTGGTCGTGCTCGGGGGAGGCGCGTCCGGCATCAACGCCGCGCGCATGGCGCAAGGTCTTGGCGCTGACGTCACGATTCTCGAAGTCGATCTGGAACGCATGCGGTTTCTCGACATCACGCTCCACACTGCACACACGCTTTTTTCCAGCGAAGCGCATCTCATGGAACTGTTGCCCAACGTCGATTTGCTCATCGGTGCGGTGTTGGTTCCCGGCGCAAAAGCTCCGCGACTCATCAATCGCGAAATGTTGCGTCGCATGAAACCCGGCAGCGTCCTCGTCGATATCGCCATCGATCAAGGCGGTTGCGCCGAAACTTCGCGCCCGACGACGCACGACAATCCCGTCTATGTCGAAGAAGGCGTGACGCATTATTGCGTCGCGAACATGCCCGGTGCTTATGCCCGCACTGCCACGCAAGCATTAACCAACGTCACTTATCGCTACATCGAGCAATTGGCCGACTTTGGCTTGAAAGAAGCCTGCCAAAAACAACCTGCGCTTATCGGCGGGATCAATGTGATGGGCGGAAAAGTAACGCACAAAGCCGTCGCTGACGCGCACGGGATGAAATTCGAGGCGCCGAGTTTCTAAGAGTTTAGCGGCGCTGGCAGACGAGAATTTTAAAGTCCGCGAAGGCGGAAATATTTTTGAGAGGCATCACCCGGAGTTGCATCCAGATAATAAAATCCATTTGTGCTCAGCGTATTCGTGTAGATGGGCTCCCACTGAATTAAATTGGTCGAAGTTTCCACGACGATGGTTTGGCCGCTCGGCCCGGCCACGTTGAACCCGAACTGATTTGAAACGAAACCAAAATTGCCGTCGCCGGATTTCAGGGACAATGCCGGATTGACCGTGAGCGTTGCTTCGCTGCTGACGATCGCAATTAGACCGTTACTGATTTCCACACTATACGCTCCGGTTGCGGCGACCTGCGCATTGGTGACTGAGTAATTCGAAGCCGTCGCTCCACCTATTGAATTTCCGTTCTTACGCCATTGGTAAGTGAGCGGATGGTTGGCCGCGGCAACGACGTTGAAATTTGCCGTTCCATTTTCAAAAATGATTTGGGCAAGTGGTTGTTGTGAAATGAGCGGGGTGTCCGTTTCTAAAGCGTAAAGCAGATTCACTTCATTGGTAGCGAAGCCACGACGATAAGCGCGCACGTCATCAATTGTTCCACCAAACGCATCCAGGCCATTGCCGGAGTTTCCTCCGATCTCAGGAATGAAAGCACTTGAGTAATCGGAAGGATTTGTCACCGCGATTTCACCTTGTTTGACTCCGTTCACAAATAGCGAAAGGACATTGGCTTTCCTGATCCCAACTACGTGCAACCAGGTTTGTTCAGGAAATTCAACGGATGAATAAAGGGTGAGTCCGGCGTTGTTCAGATAGATTCTCCTCGAGGCAGACGTTGTTTCGGTTCCGAGTTCGTATCCTGACGTGCTGAAGATGCGCGGATTATCCGAGCCTCCCAAGAACTTGAACCAGCAAGAAATGGTAAAGTCCGCATCGAAACTAAACGCAGTCGCATTCGTAAGTTTGACGTTGCTTCCGCCGGTTCCCAAAAAGGAAAAAGCTTTGTCAGTTTGGGCGAACCGATCGGGCGCTGTTTGGACGAAGCTCGCGAGGCCATCGTAACCGTGTCCGCTTTCGTCCACGGCATTTCCGTTGAACGGATAATACGCGACAAGCCCGGCCCACTCCCAAAAGTTGTAACCGGTGAGTTCCAAGGCGGCGTTCGTGCTGGTGGCCGAACCAAAAGAATTGGTCGCTGCCAATTGGTAATAGCCAATATTTCCGGGCTGCACATTGCTGATAATTAATGATGAATTGGTTTCTGAAATAATTGGCGCGCCATCTTTGAGCCATTGCAGTTGCATAGGAAGCGAACCCGTCACGGATCCGCTGAAAACAATGGTTGCACCTATACTGTTGCTTTGTGAAACCGGCGAACTGGTGAGAACAGGAGCGTGACCAATATTCAATGTGGCAATCGAGCTTGTGACACTGCCGACGAAATTCGTCACCACCACCGTGAAGGCCCCGGCTTGGGCTTCGGTTACATTGGTCAGGGCGTAACTGCTGCCGGTTGCGCCAAAGATTTCCAGATCATCTTTGCGCCATTGGTAGGAAAGCGTGGTGCCGGAGGCCACAACATCAAAAGTGACGTCGCTGCCCACGCTGACGTTGCGACTTTGCGGTTGCGTCACGATGGCTGGCGCATAACGGAGGACAGTCAACGTCGCGACCTGGCTGGTCACACTTGCGTAAGAATTGGTGACGATGACCCGGTAGTCGCCTTGCTGACCGAGTTGTGCATCTGTGATTGAATAACTCGCGGCATTGGCGCCGAGAATTTCATTACCATCTTTCAACCATTGATAGGTGAGCGCAGTTCCCGTTGCCGTGACCGTAAACGTCGTATTGCTTCCTTCGCCCACGATCCGATTGGTCGGCTGAGCGGTAATCGACGCAGGAACTAAGACGGTGAGTGAAACACTCGCGCTGATATTCGTGCCGAGGAAATTGGTAATCGTCACCGTGTAGCTACCGGCATTGGTGCTGACCACATTGCCGAACACGAGTGAGGCATTCGTCGCCCCGGGAATCACCTGCCCTGCTTTGCGCCATTGATAATTCAGCGGCCAACCGGTCGCGCCTACACTGAAGTTTGTGGTCTGTCCCGCAAGCACCGTAATGTTGGACGGTTGTGCGAAAATGGCCGGCGGAATTCCGACGTTGAGCACAGCGTTGCTGCTGGCGAGCGCACCGGCTCCGCTGCTGAGATAAACACTGTAAATTCCCGAATCATTCGTCTGCACATTGAATAATGTGTATGCATTCAACGTGGCGCCCGGAATATTAAAACCATCTCTACGCCACTGATAATTCACCGGCGTTGGATTATTGACGTTGACGCTGAACGTGATGTTAGAACCTACTGAAGTGTTACGGCTGACCGGTTGAGTGACAATCTCGGGCGGATAAACGTCGCCATACAAACGTGCGAGAAAGGCGCGATTGGTTCCGTTGAGTGTCGTAAAATCACCGCCGATTAAAACTTTACCGTCACTTTGCAACGCGACCGAACGCACCAGGATATTTGCGCCCGTCGAGTTCGTCATGAAACTTGCGTCAAACGTTCCATCCGAAAAGGACCGCGCCACACGACTGCGGCTAAAACTATTATACGCCGTAAAATCCCCCACCATCACGACGTCGCCGTCGTTCTGCACCGTCATTGCATAGACTGATCCGCTGGGCCCTGTGCTTGTAAAAGTGTTCAGGTCCGTGGTGCCGTCTGAATTCAAACGCGCCATCCGGTTGCGCGATGAAACATTGACGCTCGTGAATTCCCCGCCGATTAAAATCTTCCCATCACCTTGCACCAGGATCGAGCGCACATTGCCGCTCGGTCCGTTTTGCCCGTTCATAAAGTTGAGATCCAACGTACCGTCCGATAACAGTCGCGCCAGCCGATTTCGTTGAATACCAAAAACGGTGGTGAACGCGCCGCCCATCAAAATCTTTCCGTCGGGTTGCAAAGCCACGCTAAAAACCGGATTGTTCGCGCCCGCGCCCGCATTGAAGCTTGAGTCCAACGTGCCATCGGCATTGAGCCGCGCGATGTAATTGCGATTGGTTCCAAGGCTAATAAAATTTCCACCAATGATGACTTTGTTGTCCGGTTGCACCGCCACCGCGTAAATCGAGAGACTGGTGCTGGTGAAATTGGGAACAAAGCCGGTGTCGATACTGCCGTCGGGGTTCAAGCGCGCCACATGATTGCGGCTCACGTTGTTGACCGTAAAAAATTCTCCGGCGATCAGGATCTTGCCATCCGGTTGCACCACCAGTGCGTTTACCGTGCTCGAAGCACCGCCTGAGGCACCCGTTACTCCGCCTACATTCTGAAACGAGTTGTCCACTGAGCCGTCGGGGAAGATTCGGGCGATGCGAGTCCGGGTGGTGGAATTAATCGTGGTAAAATTCCCGCCAATGATTATTCGCCCATCAGGCTGCGTCCCGATCGCATAGACCGCTCCGTTCAGTGTCGGCACAAAAGTGGGATCAAACGTCCCTGGTCCAGCGAAGGTGGTTCTGCCACACACCGTGAGGTTCAAAAGAATTAAAACAAATGCCCGCTGACAAAATTTCATAGCCGTTTGATTGGGGCGGCAATTCAAACTTTTGCGGGAACCTTTGTCAATTAGACAAAAACGTCGCGTCATTCACAGTCTTCCGGGCTGAAACTTCCTGTGCAATTTTGCGCAACGTGGTCATTGCCGCGCATCAATTTCCCATTCCATTGGGCTGTAAAAAATTTCTCCTTTCCCAAGAAACGCAATGTTTATAGTGCATTGGCCACTTGCGCGCGAACGTTGCCTTGGGTTGGCAATGCGGTTGCTGAACGCTTTCGTCAGGCCGTACCCGCCTTTGCAAATTTCCCATTATGAAACTTGGATATTTAATCGACATGGATGGCGTGATTTATCGCGAGAATCATTTGATTGATGGCGCGATCGATTTCGTCAACGCGCTCATCTCCACCGGCACGCCGTTTCTTTTTCTCACGAACAACTCCGCACCCACGCCGGAAGATCTGGCCGTGCGCTTGAAACATCTCGGCATCAATGGAGTTTCGCCGAAACATTTTTATACGTCGGCGATGAACACGGCAGAATTTCTCGCCGAGACGCATCCGAATTGCACCGTGTTTGTTCTGGGCGAAGGCGGGATTCTCACTGCGTTGCACGAAAAGAAAATTGCCAACGACGGCATCAATCCCAGTTACGTCGTCGTCGGCGAGGGAATGCCGACGATGGAAAAACTCACCAAAGCGCACGAGTGCATCGAGCGCGGTGCGCGTTTGCTCGCGACCAATCCCGATAATTGGTGTCCGGTCGGCGCGCAAAAAACACGGCCCGGCGCTGGCTCGACGGCGGCGTTTCTGGAATCGAGCACCGGACGACGTGCCTATTATCTCGGCAAACCGAACGGCTACATGTTTCATCGCGCGCGGAAAAAATTAATCGAATTCGCGCGCACCAATCTCGATGAAGTCGTGATGATCGGCGACACGATGGAGACCGACATTCGTGGCGCGATTGAAGCGGGCATGTATGGATTTCTCGTGCTGACCGGCTCGACGCAACTCGAAGTGGTGGGCGATTACGTCTATCAACCGACGCGCATTCTCGACAGCGTCGCCGACCTGACCGACGAAATTAAAACCGGCAAAGTTTCCGACCGCCTTAACAGCCCGGTCTATTCGCACTCCGGTTTTCACAGCGGCAAACCCGGCAACCGCCATCAAACCGACACTCTCGCGCATTACAAACCGCGACCAAGGCCAGCGATGACGAAATAATTTTTTCCTCCACCTTTCCGCTAAACGTCCAGTGCTCTTGCACTGGACGTCGTCCGACACACCCACCGCACTATCACCCGAAGATGTTTGCTAACAGCCGAAGTCGCGTCCCAATATTTTGACACTCGTTTTTAAAGCAAAGCCGTGATTTCAGTGCGGCAACGCTTTGGCGTAAGCATCGGAAAAGCGTTTTTCCATGGTCGGCGGGGAAAGATAGTCACGCATTTCCCGCAAGGTTTCAGGTTCCACTTCACCTCGACTAAACAATGGATGTCGGTAGGCCGAACGAATCACTTCAATGAATCCCGCGAGGTCGTTGGATGAAAAAAGAAATCCGTTTTTGCCGGGATGCACGTAATCGGTGATGCCGCCAATCGCGCTGGCCACCACCGGCACACCCGCAACGACGGCTTCCTTAACGGCATTCGGACTGGTGTCGGCGCGAGTCGGCAAAAGCAACATGGTGGCGGTGGAAAGTTCGTGGGCGACATCGGCAGGCAACAGATGTGTCTTGAAAATGATGCGTTGCCAGAATTCCGGCGAAACGGTGGCGCGAATGGAATTCAAATAAGCTTCGTTCGGTCCACTGACGAGCACGAGTTCGAAGAGAAATTCCTTGGAGAGTCGATCAAGAGCGCGAAATAAAAGGTCGCTTCCTTTGCGATAGCCGAGTGTGGCTACAGAAATAAAACGGACCGGGCTGGTTTGCGGTCGTCGCTCGATCCGATGAAAAAACCAGTTAGGCGCGTGCTCGGCCTGATGCACACGCAGATTCGGATATTTTTTTTTGAGATAGTGAGCGGCAAAAGTGGATTCGGTAGTGACGACCTTTGCTCTTTGGAGGCTGACGTTTTCGATGACGGCGGCAAAGCGTTCGTAGCTCGTGAATGGGACGAGGGATTTATACCAGCTCAAAAGGCCTTGGATGGTGACGACGTAAGGAGTGCCGAGACGCGAAGCGATGAGAGCGGCGCCGCGTTCGGTTCCCCACGCATGAACGAGATGGGGTCGGATTTTTTTTAACAGCCGTTTGATGACGATCGTGTCGAGCCAAAATAAAGTGGGCGCGCGCCAGCCGCCCGGAACTTTCAGGATATGGAACGTGACTCCGTTGCGTTCGAAGCTGAAATCTTTTCCGATCTGTTTACGCAGAATGATGACATGGATCCGCAGCGCGGGATTTTTCTCGAACTCCGAAAGCAACACCATTTGCCACGTGCCCGGATGTTGTTTAGGCAGGGCGCGAAGTGGTTCCGGCAAATCCGGAAGCCATTCGATGGGAAAATCCGAAATCCACGCCACAGTCACGACTCTCGGTGGTTGGGTTGTCTCGATTTTCTCCAATGTGCTACACCTTCTTTTCCTTTTCCAAAACGAAATTGCCGAGGACGAGGCAATCCAAACCGTTGTCGTAAAAGCAACGAATCGCTTCCCGCGGACGGGTTACGATCGGTTCGCCCATGATATTGAAGGAAGTATTTAAAAGCAGCGCTTCGCCGGTCTTCTTTTCAAATTCGCTGAGCAAAGTCCAAAAGCGGGAGTTGAATTCTTTTTTGACGGTTTGCGGGCGCAGAGTTCCATCCGCATGAACCACGGCGGGAACACTTTTGCGCTTGGCTTCCGGGCAAGTGAATGACGTGATCATGAAAAATTCATCACGCGCTTTTTCCAGATAATCGGCGCGACGTTCCCAAAGCATCGACGGACAAAACGGACGAAACGCTTCGCGGAATTTGACGCGGGCATTGATGATGTCTTTGTTTTCCGGATGATTCGCGCTCATCAGGATTGAGCGATTGCCCAAAGCGCGCGGGCCACTTTCCATGCGCCCCTGAAACCACGCCACGATTTTGTTGTTGGCCAATTGGCCGGCGGCATATTCCTCGACGTTGTCCACACGACGATAGGTGAGGTTGCGCAATTTCAAATCGTCTTCGATTTCTTTTTCCGAAAATTCCGGACCCCAATATAAATCCTCAATAGCGTGAATCGGCGCATTGGGATGGGCAGTGTAATAAGCATGCAAGGCTGCGCCGACCGCGAGCCCGGAGTCTCCGGGATTTGGATAAATATGGTGACGCGCGACTTTGCCAGACTCCCAGATTTTCTGGTTAAGTTTGACGTTGAGGAATACGCCGCCGGAGCAAGAGAGATTTCGCGTTTGTTCCTTTTCCATCCACGGATAAACGATAGCTTGGACTTGCTCTTCGAGAGCGCGTTGGGCTTCGGCGGCCATGTTTTCGCGGCCATGTTTTTCGATCAACGCGTGAATGGCGTAAGATTCATCCAGATGCCATTGAATCGCACCCGCTTCATTCCAATAAAAAGGCCGGCCAAAATTGTGAGATTCAATCAAATCGCCTCCACTAAATTTCGGATAATATGGATCGAGCAATCCTCGCACCTTGGAAAAATCTCCGTAAGGCGCCAGCCCCATGGTTTTGCCTTCTCCATCGCCGTGCCACCATCCGAGGGCTTCAGTGACGTTACTGTAAAACCAACCGAGCGAACCCTCTCCGCCGAACGACTTCAGCAATTCAATTTTCCCGTTTTCGCCGCGCCAAAGCGCAACCGAGACGTTGTCGCCGATACCGTCGATGGTCACGATCAACTGCTTTTCTTTGAGGACGTTCGTGTAATAAGCAGAGGCGGCGTGAGCGAGGTGATGATCGACATGCAACACGGGCGTCGAATCTTTGATCGGAAAACTTTTGACGTAGAGCGGCGGTTTGTTGCCTGGTTTATTGAGCCAGACGCGCAATGTTTCCATCACTGACTGCGTGCGGGAAAGTGGTTCGCGCCGATCTCCCTTGAGCCCGAGTGTGTGATTGAATTCAGGAAAATGGCCGGCGCCCGGGATGGCAATCAGGTCAATGTCCGCCATGGTCAACCGCTGAGATTTGAGGCAATAGTCGATGGATTGCAGAGGCATTCCGCTGTAATGTTTGATTCGCGTGAACCGCTCTTCTGCGACGTCGGCCACAATTCTTCCGTCCACAATCAAAGCCGCGCTGCTGTCGTGTCCGGTGTGAATGCCTAAAATATTCATCTTAATTCTTATTCGAGACTGGAAGCGGGATGCGCGCAAATGAGCCTCAACATCCGCGCAACCTAAAGGCATCTCGTAGGACAGTTCAACCTGAAATTGCAGCGTGACAAGAGGCCATCAAAGAATTTCGCGCCAATTCACAGAGTAGTGACAACCACCGTTTTGTTGAGCAAACTTACACGAGACAGCCAATTCCAGAAATTTTGGAGATGTGTTTTAAATAATGTTGATGCGACGTCAAAGTGTCCTGAATTTTCTTCGGAAATTTCCTTTTATTTACAAAGGATTGAAGTTCGCGCGACGTACTGGAATCGATCTGGCTTTGAATCTGGTTCGATTTCTTGCGCCTGTGAATAGCTTGTTTGGCGCACCCAAAGGTTTTTACTCTGAACTCGATCTGGTCAAACAAGGCAAAATCCCCGGACGAATCATTGTCCCTGCTCAAGTTTCTATCCAGCTTGCTCCCGATTCGTTGCGAAAAAAGTGTGGTTTGGGCCAGGACGGGTTCCAGCCTTGGCCTATCTTTTGGTCGCAACATCAAAATGTGCGTTTGGTCGGCAGCACACTTTTAGCCTTGAACGAGCGAAAGGAAGCCAGCGTTGAAGCGATGTATCAGGAATTCTGTCACAAGGACGACCCGGGTTATCGTTACTTTAAACTGCCGCCAGCAACGCGCCTGAATGGCAATTGGACCAGCATCATCTCGCGCTGGACCGTGGTTAAAAATTATTGTCACTGGTTTTTAGATGCTTTGCCGAGGCTGGCGTTGCTGGATGAATTTCCCAAAGATTCGAAAATCATTGTTCCTCCAGACCTGCTTCCCTTCCAACTCGATTCTTTGAAATTCCTTGGGTTGCAAGACCGGGTTCGCCCCACATCGGAACGACATTTAATTGTGGAAAATTATTTTTTCAGTTCTCCCACCGTAATGACCGGATGTTACGACCCTTACACCGCAACTTTCTTGCGGGAAAAATTTCTGCCCATCGCAGACAAATCCTATGCTTCTCCCAAACGATTTTATGTTAGAAGGGTTGGAGCAAATCGGGGGATCGTCAATGAACAGGAAATTATTGATGAATTGAGTTCTCGCGGCTGGGCCATTGTCGATTGCGCCCAACTTACGTTCGCTCAACAGGTAAAACTTTTTTACGACGCCGATGAAATTTGTGCCTTGCACGGCGCGGCGTTGACCAACCTGCTCTGGTGCAAACCCGGTTGCAAAGCCTATGAATTAGTGGCGGGCAATTATCAAAATGGCGTTTTTGAAGGGATTGCGCAAACAGTCGGCGTGAATCACCGACATCTAATCAATGAGGCAGATTCTGGTTTCCGCGCTCGGGTTGATATCCAGGAATTCAGAAAGCTTCTCAACAATTGATCTCTCAGATAGGGGCCAAATCTTTTCTCTCCATTGGGACGAGAATCGCATTATGACCTTTAAGTCGTTCCGCAAAAACATCTGCGATAATTGTCCCATCATCTAAAATAAAATATAAAGCATAGCCCGGAGGTATGAGGCCTTTCACTTGTTCATCTGTGTTCCAGGTATGTTCAAAAAAAATCACCGGCCGTTTTTCGGCAATGGTCTTAGACAACCCTTTGAGAACGTTTGGCTCAAAACCCTCAACATCGATTTTGATGACGTCGGGCGCTGGAAGATTAAGTTCCTGACGCACACTATCACCGCGACGAACAGTAATTTCCACGGGAACGCTGTTTGGCATCACTCTGGCAAGAGATCCAATTTCAGATCCCGTGACGCACACATTGATTTTAAACTGTCCATCTTCATCGCCGAGGCCTATGCCATGCACTTGCACGATTTTATGGTTTTTGAAGAGAGCAGTGATAGTTCTCAACGGATTCGTATTCGGTTCGAACGCTTGAATAGAACCAAGTTGATAGCGGGGCTTTGCGAAATGACTGGAAACATACCCGACGTTCGCTCCCACATCCCAAAGCACGCTTCCCGGACGTAAATACTTTTCCATATAACGCAGCAGACTATACCCGCGATACTCTCCCAGCTCAAAATTCAGCAGTGTAAACGCCGCCTGGTCGGAAAAATCCACAATAGCAGTCCCAACCCCGCTGATTTGCAAAGGATAGGATCTCAAACCGGGAACAACTCGCGAAATTTTGCGCAACATCCAACCAGCACCACGCAGATGAAGTTTTCCATGCACCAAAATATAGAGTTTCACCAAAAGATGCTCAAACTTCATAAAAATATTCAGCATGATTTGATATTTGCCGTCGAGCTAAATGCGGTTTTGCAAAATCTTCTGATGCCTAAAACCGTTTCCCGAATGATCCAAAGCGTGAGTGCATTGGATGAACCGACTTTGATAAAAAAACTGAGCGTTTTTCAAAAAATTTGCTACCTTAGCGGCTGAATGACGAAAAATATGGTGCTCTCTTTCCTGGCCTGCGCTTTTGTGGCGTTGGTTCTGGGTTATTTGCTGGCGACTCCAGATGACACAATGTCCTTGGGCGTAACCGGTCTCGTTTTGTTCGTGCTTAGCTTTCCGCTCATGATGAAGTGGCATTATCCGATTATGATTTTCAGTTGGAACGCTTCCATGATTCCTTTTTTTATTCCCGGCCGCCTGGATTTGTGGGTTTTGATGGCCATGCTTAGTCTAACCATTTCCGTTCTGCGCCGTACGGTGGACAAAGAAACGGAATTCTTGAAAGCTTCATCTATCACCATTCCACTTATCTTTTTGTGCATTGTGATCATTATAACCGCCAAATTGACCGGGGGAATCGGATTGGCCGTCCTTGGGTCAAAGTCATTCGGTGGGAAAAAATATCTGTACCTGTTTGCCGCAATCATAGGCTACTTCGCCCTGACCGCCCAAGCCATTCCGCGGGAACGTGCCAAACTTTATACCGTCCTGTTTTTCCTGTCGGGACTGACCGCCATTTTAAGCAATCTGGCCTATATGGGAGGGCCAGCGTTTTATTTCTTATTTGCGCTTTTTCCGGTTGAAGGTGCAATCGGGCAGGCCACCGCCTCCCAAGGTATTGGCGACAACGTTGTGCGCATCGCCGGGCTGGGTGTGGGTTGTCTGGGTATCTTTTGCACGTTACTGGCCCGAAATGGAGTTCGTGAGACACTGAATATTCGGCGACCCTGGAAACCAGCGCTCCTGCTCGTGGCCTCTTTCGCCGGATTATTTGCGGGATTCCGGTCTGTACTGATATTTCTCTCGCTGGTTTTTGTTATCCTCTTCTTTTTGGAGGGACTACACCGCACCCGATTCCTGCCTATCTTTATTGCAGGATTGATTTTGGTAGGAATCGTGACGATTCCACTTGTTCAAAAAATGCCATTTTCCGTGCAGCGTGCGTTGAGCATTCTTCCAATTAAAGTAGATCCCGTCGCCCGCGCTGATGCCGAAGCGTCGAATGAGTGGCGCCTTCAAATGTGGAGACTCCTGATCCCCCAAATTCCGCAATATCTTTTGAAGGGGAAAGGTTACGCGATTGACCCAACGGATCTTTATATGTCCGAGCAGCTTTCTACGTATGGCTGGGCTGATTCCAATGACACAGCCCTTCTTGCAGGCGATTATCACAGCGGCCCGCTCTCTGTAATAATCCCATTTGGAATTTTTGGAGCCATCGGATTTCTTTGGTTTTTGGGAGCCGCGATTCGAGGACTTTATTTCAATTATCGATATGGCGACCCATCACTGCAAAGAATCAACACATTCCTCCTCGCCTATTTTGTGGCGAAGACGATTTTCTTTTTCGCCATTTTCGGCGCATTCAGCAGTGACCTCTTTACTTTTGTGGGTCTGATCGGCTTGAGCATTAGTCTCAATGGAGGGATTAAACAAAAAAAAGCGGTTGTTTCACGAATGGATTTTCCCGTTAGAAATGCGGCCATCGCTTCCGCATAGGTTCAGTTCGATCCATGAATTTCTCCCCAAAAATCTCTGTCGTAACCCCCTGCTTCAACAGCACCAATACCATTCGCGAAACGATTGAGAGCGTTCGCACCCAAAGCTATTCCAATTGGGAACACATCATCATGGATGGCGGTTCAAAAGATGGTACGCTTGAGATTTTAAGAGAATATCCCCATCTGCAATGGCTCTCGGAAAAAGACGAGGGGCATTATCACGCCATGAATAAAGGAATCGCCAAAGCAACTGGTGAATTCATTGTCATTTTGAATGCTGACGACTGCTTTCGCCCAAATGCCCTGAGAAATGTTGTGCAGGCGTTTGAAAAAAATCAATCGTGGCAAGGCCTCTTCGGCGACGTCATTTTTGTGGACGCAAAAGGAAAGGAAATTTATCGCCGCGAGGAAGCGGTTTACGATTTCAATGTCCTTCGTTACGCGCTGGATTACATCTGTCATCACACCTTGTTTGTGAAAAAAGACGTTTACGATCGAATCGGGGGATATCGTCACAAAGATTTTCTGAACTCCGCCGATTTTGAATTCAAATTGCGATTGGGCAAATCGGGATGTCGCATCGGTCATGTGCCAGAATATCTGGTGAATTACCGTTATCATTCCTTCGGCCAGTCCGCCGACGTGCGCATCATTAAAAATATGGCGAAGGAATCTGCCCTCATCCGCCGCGAATACGGAAATGCCGGTGGATGGCTCGGGAAAGGTTTGCAGATTATTTACAAAGCAAAACGACAGAGCCAAAAACTTTTCATTCGTGGCAAATGCGATTTGATTCCTGGCACATGGAAACTGAAATCCCACATGCAAGCGAAGACAGAGTTTTCTTCCAATGCCGGGCTGGATAAACTTTAACCAGCGCGGGTTTTACGGGCGTAAATGCAGTGATAAAAACCTAAACAGTTGCCCGTAAAACGAAATGGTCCCGGAATTTTTTCTGATGGTGGCGTCGTATACAGTCCTTTAAACCACCCTCTTTTTTCTCCTGTCAGCCAAATCAAAAATCTCCAAAATAAATTCAGCGGCGGAAACGCGTGGGACGAAAGATTGTCGCCCGACGTAATTTCCGTGCGAATGCAGAAATCTTCCACTGGAAATTGTTCAAACATTTTTCGCAATTCAGTTCGCGTGTAACTTTTGGTGCCAATACTTTCATTGTGGTGCCACAAAACCCACTCTAGACTTTTCCATGGTTTACCTTTCAACAACGCAAATCTCACCCATCGGTTAGTGACAAAAATCGAATGGCGATTGTAAACCATGATTTTGATCTCGCCGCCCGGTTTAACCACGCGAATCAATTCGCCAATTGCTTTCACGGTGTTGGGAGAATGATGAAGAACGCCAAACGAATATCCTAAATCGAATGTGTTCGACTCAAATGGAAGATTTTCGGCGTCGCCAGTTTGAATGCGTTCCGGGGCGGGCAAGTTGTAAACTTCAATTCGATGACGCAGATTTTCGAGCCCTTCGGGAGTAAGATCAATCCCCGTAGCATGCGCTCCGGCTCGGAGCCATTGCACAAAATCTGTTCCAGCACCGAAACCAACCTCCAGAACTTTCTTGCCGTGATAACGCGTGAACTGCGCGAAGGAATGGATGAACGGCTGATCGAAATAGCGAAACGATTCAATCTCCTCAAAATAGGCTTTACTGAATTTCGACGATTGTGCGGCTTGAGTGTCACAGCTCTGCTGGTTCCAGAAATCCCGGACCTGTGATTTTAAATTTTCAGAATCGGCGCTTTGCATTTTTTGCCGAGAGTTGATCAAAGTTTCCAACAAGCGATAACTTTGGTGTTGGGATGAAACTTGACTGTCCGGTATTGCGGCCAAGGGCAACAGATCACCGCAACACGGACCTCTTCCTTATTCAAATTGGCGGGATTTTCTAAAACTTCAAATTCATACAGGCTCGGACTGTTGGCAGGCGTCGCACCAAAATCGTGCGCCAAAACGCGATATCCATGACGCTTCAAATTCTGGGCCAGGAATAATCCAGCGGATTCTTCGGTAATATAAGTATCCGGTTTATAGGACAATCCGAGCACCGCAATGGTGTCGCCTTTTTTTGAAACGGCCTGAACTTTTTCAAGCAGGTCAAGTTTCGTCAGTTCGTTGACTTTGTCGGTCGCTTCGGCGAGAGGCGCCTGCAAACCAATTTCTCGTGCGGCAAAAGCGAGTAGCCGATTGTCCCGCGGGAAACACGGTCCACCAAAACTCAATCCCGCGCGCAAATATTTGTTGCCAATCCGGCTGTCGCTTCCAATTGCTTCCAAAATCGTGTGGATGTCCGCCTTCGGATATTTCTCTGCAATCATCCGCAGTTGATTCGTGAAACTGATTTTCATCGTCACGTAACTGTTCACGGAAATTTTTGTGAGCTCAGCGCTGATGATCGACATGCGCGCGATGCGGGGTTTGTTCTGGTTATAATGCTGGTAAAGACGTTCGAGCGCGGCGCCGCTCTCAGAATCCGATTCGCCGATCAATACCATGTCGGGTTCCAACAAACCTTTTATAACATTGCCCAATGCAATGAACTCCGGATTGTAGCAAAAACCAAAATCCTCCCCGCATTTCCATCCCGTTTCTTTTTCCAACATTGGAATCAACACAGAATCGCAAGCACCCGGGGTGGTCGTTGAACTACAAACAAACAGATGGCCTTTTTTGTTTGCAGCCCGCACCGCTTTGGCAATCGGTTGCATCGCACGCAAAAGAAATTCATTGGAAAAACTTCCGTCCGGAAGACTTGGAGACGGAGGAATAAAAAAAGAGGCATCAGTCGGGACTGCCTCATTCACATCTGCTGTCGCCCGCAAACGCGAGCGACCTTTGGCAATGGTTTCGGCCAAAAGGGGTTCATCCACTGGCGGCAAACCTTCATTGATTTTGCGAATTTTCTCCGGGTCGATATCAACCCCCACGACTGGAATTCCCTGTTGCGCAATGGTTGCAGCAATGCACGAACCGAGTTTTCCCAACCCAAAAACGGAAACTGACTCAATGGTTTTCATCAAAAATGTCTGCGGAACATAAAGCGGGCGATAGGCACGTCAAGAGCGTTGCGTAACGGGTCTGTCCAGCGCCAAAACAATTATCTCGGATAGATTTCGCAAGGCGACCTCAAGCTTTGGTTGCAACGTAACCATCCACAACATATCGCGATTCCCAGCCCTGATATGGAATCGAATCTTGATGTTTTATCATACCCAATTTGTTCCGAATGGATTGGTGAACAGATCGTATCCTGATTGCGTAAAGCGGGATGAACGGTTTTCCCTTACTCTTCAGTTTTCGGTAAAAGTCAGCAAGGCTGTGCGGAACAAAGCTGCGCCAGCCATGAGAATGAATCGTTTGGAAACAAGCAATTCCACCGGGTTTGAGCAGCCGCACAAGTTCCGCGATGTAAATCTTCTGAAAATTCGTCGGGATATGCTGTAGGCACATCGCCGAATAAATAAAATCGTAGGTGTTCGAAGCAAACCCTTCTAAATCGGTTTTTACATTAAGATGATAACGAACTATCTCGGGACGTTTATTAAAAAATTTAGCTTTTTCGATCATCGATGCCGAAACGTCAACACCATCAACTGAAGTGAAGTAATTTCCCAAGGCTTGAGAAAGCCGACCCAAGCCACATCCAAAATCCAAAGCTTTTCCGAACTGGAGATCGATACCCATTTTTTCAATTTTTTCCAATACATCCTTGATTTCCTTTCTGCCAGTTGCAAAAAAATCATCAACTCCCCATCGATTTCCCTTTTTTGCCGAATCGGTCAAGATCACCCACATCGGATCTTCGTTTCCCAAGGCAGTCCAATTTTTATGTATTTCGTCGATATTCATAACGCCCAATCGAAGTTTTTTGTGCACTCATTTATTCCTCGCCATTTCCATCAAAAGATTTTTTCTCCCATTTCCGGGGCGTCCGCTCGGGCAATGAATTGTCCACCTTGGCGTAATAAGTTTCTTCCCCAAATTGTTCGTCCACCACGTGCTGTAGTTCGCGTGAAGGAGCAACCCAATATTTATCGTGCGTTTCAAGAAAAATAATTTCGCCGCCCGGACGTTTCAGACAAAGAAACAATGGGCATTTGCCGGAATTTGCCGTGGCAACATCGCGAATGGACTCGAGGTTTTGCGGAGTTAAATGAGCGGTGTTCAAGCGGAGATGAACTTGCTTCGTGTATTTTTTAGGCGCGTCTTCCAGAGCCATGATCTCCTGCGGAAAAATCTTCGGCTTGTCCTCACCGTTGTTGACCTCACCCACAACGAGAAGTGCTTTGTTCAGAACGAGCAGGCCGCGAAATTTGTCGTAGTTCTCGTTCATGCAAAGGATTTGAACCGAGCCTTGTAAATCTTCCAGTGTCACCATCGCGTACGGTTTGCCGCTCTTTTTGGAAACACCTTGTTGCACCGCGCCGATCATTCCACCGATGCGTGTGACAGCACGATTCGGGAGTTCGGCGAGCTGATTTGTTTTATGCAAAGTGTATTTATCCAGCAGAGGCACAAACGGCGTGAGCGGATGGCCGGTGACATAGAATCCGAGCAATTCTTTTTCGTGCGCCAATAATTCGTGCTGCGGCCATTCCGGCAATTGTTTTTCCGGTTCGACTTTTCGTTCCGCCTGTTCCTCCAACATGCCGAACATCGTTTCCTGTTTTTTTTGGCGGTCGGAAATGATGCTCGCCGCGCGCGCCATCGCCCGGTCAATTCGCGCAAACATCGTCGCGCGGGTTTCGCCAAAGCAATCGCATGCGCCGGATTTGATCAACGCCTCCAAAACTTTTCTTGTCACGGCGCGGCTGTCGATTCGTTCGCAAAATTCTTCGAGCGATTTTATTTTCCCACCTTGTTTGCGCGCGGCCAAAATACTTTCCACCGCGCCTTCGCCCACGCCTTTGATCGCTGCCAAACCAAATCGAATCACCGTTCCTTCTCGGGCAGGCGCAAAAGCGACATAACTCTCATTCACGTCCGGCGCAAGAACTTCGACGCCGAAATAACGCGCTTCTTCGATGAGCACACTGAGCTTGTCAGTGTTGTTCATGTCATTCGTCATGTTCGCGCTGAGAAACTCGACGGGGTAATTTGCTTTCAGATAGGCCGTCTGATACGCGACGATCGCATAAGCCGCCGCGTGTGATTTGTTGAATCCGTAGCCTGCAAATTTTTCCAGCAGATCGAAAACTTCATTGGCCTTCGTCGCAGGAATTTTATTCACTTCAGCCGCGCCTTTGACAAATTTTTCGCGCTGCTTCTGCATTTCCTCCACCTTCTTTTTGCCCATTGCGCGACGCAGCAAATCCGCACCGCCGAGCGTGTAGCCCGCGAGAATCTGTGCGGCTTGCATTACCTGCTCCTGATAGATCAACACACCGTAAGTTTCTTTGGAAATCGACTCGAGCAACGGATGCGGATAGACAATTTCCATTTCACCGTGGCGACGCTTTATGAAATCAGGAATCAGGTCCATTGGCCCGGGGCCTTTCCAGCACATTGGGATCCTAAGCTTAGAATTCCACGTGGACAAGTTGTCGCG